>Ga0257126_1000484_pt1 | contig 32431 bp, 27 predicted proteins | sample SI060_120mmetaG_FD_190151 | JGI IMG/M metagenome (GOLD analysis project Ga0257126, IMG submission 190151) | Marine microbial communities from Saanich Inlet, British Columbia, Canada - SI060_120m | ecosystem: Environmental > Aquatic > Marine > Inlet | place: Canada: British Columbia | collected... | reverse complement strand
TCTGCTATGATAAGGTTGCGAACTTGTGAAAAGGCCGGGCCATTTTCGTTGGTGGTGAGGTAAAGTATTTCAATAGGTTTATCTACCGTTTGGTTTGCTTTCACACGAACGTAGGCACCATCATCGGCAAATGCCGTGTTAAGATCTACAAAGGTTTCACCTTTTGGAGCAGCTTTCCCTAGGTACTCAGCGATAATATCTGGGTATTTGTTCAGCGCGGCGGCAAAGGTGCAGATGTCAAAACTCTGATGTGTGGAATCACTAAGCCAAGCGCTATACTTTCCATTAATGAAGACCAGTTTGTAGGTGTCTAAATCGCTCAGCAGGTAGGATTTGATATCTGCAAACGATACCGCGTCGTCGCCCTTAAGGAGGATGCGGTAATCTTGCTTCAGAACCGGTTTGAGGTTGGTGTATTTCCACTCTTCATCTCTGGTTGTGGGAAAGCCTTGTGCTTCGAATCTATCCAGTGCTTCTTTGCGCAGGTTGACTACGCCAAGATTGCGGCTGCCGTTGAGCTGAGGTTCTGCTACAACAAATGATGAGAGTAAATCTTGTGCTAAATCTGTCATGCGTTTTCTGCCTTGATCCAGTCGTAACCTTTCTCTTCTAATTCGTGGGCCAATTCTGGGCCACCGCTTTTTACAATTCTACCGTTGTACAAGACATGCACAAAGTCAGGCTTTATATAATCCAAGAGACGTTGGTAGTGCGTGATGACTACAACTGCGTTATCTGCAGTGCGAAGTTTGTTTACACCACCGGCGACAATGCGCAAAGCGTCGATATCAAGACCAGAATCAGTCTCATCGAGGATTGCCAATTTTGGCTCCAACATTGCCATCTGGAAAATTTCATTGCGCTTTTTCTCACCCCCGGAAAAACCTTCGTTCAAACTGCGGCTGAGGTAGCTTTTGTCCATCTCTAAAAGGGCGGTTTTCTCGCGCATTTTAGCGAGCATCTCACGCGCCTCCATGGGCTCTTCACCGCGTCCTTTGCGGCTTTCATTGATGGCAGTTTTAATGAAGTTGCTTACACTTACCCCGGGGATTTCTACCGGATACTGGAAACTCAAGAAAATACCTTTGTGTGCACGCTCTTCGGGATCTAAATCCAGAAGGTCTTCACCCTCAAAGTCAATACTCCCGCCGGTTACCTCGTAATCTTCGCGACCCGCGATAACGCTGGAGAGCGTTGATTTACCTGAGCCGTTGGGACCCATAATGGCATGGATCTCACCAGGGTTAATTTCTAAGTTGATGCCCTTGAGAATTTCTTTGTCTTCTACGCGGGCTTGGAGGTTGTTAATTTTAATCATGATTTATCCTACGGAGCCTTCAAGTGAGATCTCCAATAGTTTTTGTGCTTCAACGGCAAATTCCATTGGAAGCTGGTTCAATACATCTTTACAATAGCCATTCACGATGAGCGCAATAGCCTCTTCAGTGCCAATTCCACGCTGGTTGCAATAGAATATCTGATCTTCACCAATCTTCGAAGTGGTCGCCTCATGCTCAATTTGAGCCGTTGGATGTTGTGCTTCGATATACGGGAAGGTATGCGCGCCACATTGATCGCCCATCAATAGGGAATCACATTGGCTGAAGTTTCTGGCGTTTTCGGCACGAGCACCGACGCGAACGAGTCCGCGGTAGCTGTTGTGGCTTTTACCCGCGCTAATTCCCTTCGATATGATGGTACTCTTTGTGTTTTTGCCCAAATGAATCATCTTCGTTCCGGTATCCGCTTGCTGGTATTTGTTGGTCACAGCTACACTGTAGAACTCACCAATACTGTTGTCGCCTTTCAAAATACACGAAGGGTATTTCCAAGTAACTGCAGAGCCCGTTTCTACTTGCGTCCAGCTGATTTTCGCATTGCGCTCGCAAATACCCCGCTTTGTCACGAAGTTGAAGACACCGCCTTTTCCTTCCGCATCGCCAGGATACCAGTTTTGAACGGTACTGTATTTGATTTCAGCATCGTCCATTGCAACGAGCTCGACCACTGCCGCGTGCAATTGGTTCTCATCTCGTGAAGGCGCAGTACAGCCTTCTAAATAACTTACGTACGAACCCTCATCTGCAATAACGAGTGTGCGTTCAAACTGCCCGGTATTTGCCTCATTAATTCGGAAATAAGTGCTCAATTCCATAGGGCAACGCACTCCTTTCGGAATGTAACAGAACGACCCGTCTGTAAATACGGCACTGTTCAAGGCAGCATAGAAGTTGTCGCGCTTTGGCACTACTGTCCCTAAATGCTTGCGTACTAGTTCCGGATGTTCCTGAATGGCTTCACTCATGGAACAGAAAATAATACCTTTTTCACCGAGAGTTTTCTTAAAAGTGGTGGCTACAGAAACAGAATCTACAACCACATCCATGGCAACGCCTGATAGAAGTTTTTGCTCGTCTAGGCTTATTCCTAAACGTTCAAACGTGCGTAACAATTCTGGATCTACCTCATCGAGGCTGCCCAATTCCTTTTTCTGCTTTGGTGCACTGTAATATGAAACGGCCTGGAAATCTGGCTTGGTGTAGGTGACATTCGACCATTCCGGCTCTTCCATCTCCAACCAAGTTTTGTAGGCGTCTAAACGCCAATCCAACATCCATTGGGGTTCGTTTTTCTTCTCACTGATCAATCGTATCACATCCTCATTGAGTCCAGGAGGCACCGTATCGCTCTCGATATCTGTGGTGAACCCGTACTTATAGTCGGTTGCGGTGATTTCATCTAGGATTTCGTCGCTCATAATAGGGGGTTAAACGGCGAAGCTTTCTCCACACCCGCAGGTGCGTGTCGCATTAGGGTTATTAAAACTGAATCCTTTTCCATTGAGGCCTCCACTGTATTCCAAAGTGGTGCCAATAAGGTAAAGGAGTGACTTTTTCTCTACCACAACTTTGACGCCGTTATCCTCATAGAGTTCTGCATTTTCCGGCATTTCTGGGGTAAAATCCATTTTATATGAGAGCCCGGAACAACCGCCACTTTCCACGCCTACACTGATGTAGGTCTTGTCCAATTGCTTGCCTTCCTCCTGCATTAAAGCAGCAAGTTTTGACTTTGCAGTATTTGATACTTTTACCATATTATTTAGAAACATTCTAAAGATGCGCGACAAAGTTACGTAATACGCGGCTTTTTTCTTGTGTTCTCACCAATGAACACAATAACTTTGCTACATGTTCGATGAAAAAAACCCACAGCGTACGCCCATCAGTGATTTGGGCGAGTTTGGCCTCATAGGTCATTTAACGCAAGCCACTAAATTGAAACACTCCCATACCGCATTAGGAGTGGGGGATGATGCCGCACTTATAGACGTAGGTACGCACTACCAGGCGGTTTCTACCGATCTTCTCGTGGAAGGAGTTCACTTTGATTTGAGCTACATGCCGTTAAAACATTTGGGCTATAAAAGTGTGATTGTCAATCTCAGCGACATTTACGCGATGAATGGAACGCCGGAACACATCACTGTTGGTTTGGCTGTTTCAAACCGATTTCCTGTTGAAGCGTTGGAAGAAATTTACGAGGGTATTCATTTAGCTTGTGAACGGTACAATGTGGATTTAGTCGGTGGTGATACTACGGCATCGCAATCGGGATTGATGATTTCGGTAACGGCAGTGGGTCGGGTCGAAAAGGACCGAGTTGCGAAACGCAGCGGCGCAAAAAATAACGACCTCATTGTTGTAAGCGGTGATTTAGGAGGTGCCTACATGGGACTTCAAATTTTAGAACGCGAGAAGCAGGTCTACTTAGAGAATCCTGATATGCAGCCGGAATTGGGTGGACACGAATATATTTTGGAACGCCAATTAAAACCTGAAGCGCGCAAGGACATCATTGAAATCCTGAAAGCATTGGACATTCAGCCGACCTCAATGATTGATATTTCCGATGGACTCAGTTCGGAAACCATCCATTTGGCCAACGCAAGTGCGATGCAATACAACCTTTATGAGAGTAAAATTCCAATCGATCCTTCCATCTACGCGCTTTGTGAAGAGTTTAATTTGAATACCACAACAGTAGCATTGAACGGCGGTGAAGATTATGAATTGCTCTTTACAGTACCAATCGAAGATCACGATAAGGTTAAGACAAACCCGAATCTTACTGTAGTTGGTTTTGTTAAGGAAGGAACTGGCGCAAATCTTATCACTCGCGACGATAAAGTCATTGCTTTAAAGGCGCAGGGATTTAATCACCACCAAGAATAGTAGTCGTATTTTAGTAAATGGGGTGCTAAATATCGCTCTTGACGGCCAAAACTTGAGTAGTCTGTGTCGATTGGTACTTTCTTAGTAACCGTTTGATTATCAAAGGCAAAAAAAGGTAACTTCCTAGTCCAAACCAACCTAGTTACCTTATCATGGAAGAAAAAATCTTCAACAACCTGTTGCACGGGTACCCCTTCTATTTTCCATTTTGGAGGGAGCCTTTAGACGAGCAGTGCACCTTTACAGAAGCACTTGCCGCTAAAAATCTTCAAAAATTACCTGGATTTCAGTATTGTACTGAAGAACAAGCGGAGGTCATTTACAAAAGAGTGAAACACCTTTTTGCTGTTTATGCTGCTGGTGATCGTTCCCACGTGCAGTGGGACGAATCCAAACAAGTGGTGCGCGCTTTTCCTAATACTTACAGCGAAATCATGGGACTTACTAAGCCTCAGCGCAGCTGGTTGCCTAAACTTATTTAGTGCGCGTTGATTGGAAATACGCGGTCCCACTGATCGGATGAAAACCACGCTTGGCGACCGTCACTGAGGCCTATATAAAACCAATCCTCTGTCGCCCGCACTAGGCGGCCGGCGCTTCCTTCGCTCAACAGTAAAATCCTTGTGCCATTGGCATCAGGTGCACTGTAGCCGTAACTGTTATTGCTGACCACAATAACCTTATCGCTCTGTGGCATGCTGGTTTGTGCGGTGAGTACGAGCACCAGCCCTATGCTGCTTAGGGCAAGTGGCGCACGCCAACTCCATGCCGGAGTTTTAAACTTCCGGAGCATGAGCAGGAGGAGAGCGGCTATTAAGAAAAGTCCAGCAAGCAAGCCCCAATGTTCAGGTGCAAGAACTTCTCTGAATTGTGATCCAATCCAGTGAAGCAATGGATCGTTCGGTGCGGGTAAGGCATCGGTAAGTCGCGTGTTGAGCCATTGAAGGTTATGAATGGTTTCCTCATTTCCAGGTTCAAACAAAAGAGACCGTTCAAACCACAATCGTGCCTCTCCGAACTCACCAAGTCTTGTGTAGCAATTCCCAATGTTGTAGTACAATGCCGGGTCGGAATGACCTTGTTCGGCTAAGGATTCAAAAAGTGTGCGTGCCGACTCAAATTGGCCGTCGGCATACAATGTGCTGGCACTATCACTTAACGTGTTTACAGTTGCTCCCATAGTGCATTAAATTCGTTCAACCATTCGTCATTCGAGACCATCGTGTTCGGCGCATAAAGTGCCAATTGTAACTGTTCAACTAGTGCATTTATCCTACCGCCTGAGGCAGTACCAAAGGCTTCGTTTAAAACGGTCAAACTGATGTTTTCTTTGGCAATTCCTTTGCGGACCAGCGCTTCTTCGAGGGCGTTTAACATTTTACCAACCGCCTCGGGGTCGTTCGTTTTCCATGCCGTATTGATTGCTTTTTTCAGCGCAGCATGCATCGCTTCTGGAGATGCGCTCCTTGACTTTATAGAAACGAGCTGAAGCAACCATCCCAATACTACACCGCCCAGTAACACCCAAATCCAAAGCAGTGATTTCCCGTGTTCTGTATTGCTCTCATCCACTTCTTGTAGGTACCGGATGTCGCTATCTATAGTATTAACTTCCCGTTGAATTTTTGGCGAGGCACCGTCATTGTTAGGTTCGGCCTCTACTAATGCATCGCCGGTTACGGTAAGGGTGGTTTCTTCGAGCGTAATGGTTTCGTAAGCCTCTTTCTTCGTGTTAAAAAAGGTCCATTCCATCTGAGGCAGGATGAACTGACCTTTAAACTGAGGCACCAACAAATATTCAAATTCCTTAAACCCACGAACCCCCCGTTCGCTGTAGCGAATCTTTTCATTGAATTTTGGATCATAAAGATCGAAGCCCTGCGGCGGAATCAACTCAGGGACACTGATTGTATTGAAATTCCCTGCGCCCTCAATGCGCAGTTTTAGCGTAATGGATTCGTCTCCGTTGACCGAAGTCCGGCTTACTTCACGAACCAATTTCAATTCACCCACAGCCCCCGAAAATCCGCTGGGTTGTGGCGTAGGAAGTGGTTTGATTTTTACTGCTGGAATTTTGGCGGTGGCAACTTCTTGTTCCCAGCGCATAAGCGGCATATTAAAGAAATCACGTTGGCCGGTTGGCTTCTGAACGGTGCCCGTGATCTTGAGCTCTTGACCGCCTAATGTTCCTGGTTTGTTGGGTATGATTAATCGTTTGTCAAAGTCTAAAACAGTCGCAATTTTACCTCCTATGCGTTCTCTTCTAGACTGCTGTTCAAACTCTAATTGTTGTTGCAATACGTTTTCAAAATTGGGCGCTTGAAGCATATTTAAATCCCGGACCTGCTCAAAGAGTGTAGCGGAAAACAATAAAACGATGGGTTCACCAACATAGACGGCCTTTTTTGAACTCAATATATCAACTTCAAAGCCTGCGGATTTTGGGACCGATTGTGAGCGTTCCTTTCTCACACCTGCCTTAACCTCAATAGTTAACCTATTGCTCTGAAATTCCTTGCCTTTTATTTTGAGCGTGGCCGGGTCAATGGTAAAGGTTCCTTCTTCTTGTGCAACCAACTGGTAGGTAAGCTCCCGTGAGAAACTCATGGACCCATTGATGATTTGTGTCTGTTGCGAACTGTACGGGCCGCTGACCACGATAAAGTGCTCAAAACTGGGTGGAATGAGGTCGCCGCCACGTGCGTTGCAACTAAAGGTAACCCGAAACGGTTCGTCCAGGCCGACCGAAGTCCTAGAACTCCGCGCGGTCAGCTGTACTTCTTGGGCGACGAGGCTCGTTGCCAGAAATATAAAGGCCCAAAGCCAATAGTATTTACCAATCTTTTTCTCCACTCTTTTTCTTTCCTTTCGCTTTTTTAGCGGTCATTTTTTCTGCCGTTTTCTCTTCCGCACGTTGTACCGCTTCCAGCAAACCTTTGATCTGCTCTGGGGTCATCTTAGCCTTAGCTTCACCACCCTCTTTCGGCTCATTTTTTTCACTACCACCGTCTTCATCCTTCGGTTCGCCTTGGTCGTTTTGTTGCTCGTCTTGCGGGTCACCCTGATCGCTCTCGCCTTGTTGGTCGTCTTGTGGTTCGTCCTTCTTACTTTCGTCGTCCTCAGGGTTCTCTTCCTGCTTTTGGTCTTGATCGTTTTTAGGATCTTCTTTATCCTCTTTCTCTTCTTGTTCCTGGTCTTGCTCCTCCTCCTGCTCCTCCTGGTTTTCCTGCTGCTGCTGTTGCTGTTGTTTTAGTTTTTCCAAAGCGCGATTGAGGTTATACATTGCATCGTTTTGCAATGGATTTTTACGCAAGCTTTCTGCATAGGCACCCACAGCTTCTTGGTATTTTTCAGCAGCCATGAAGGCGTTACCAGCATTGTACAACGCATTACTTTTCGTCCCAGGGTCTTCGGTATTTTGGGCCGATTTTAACAATACACTTGCCGCCTGCTCTGCTTCGCCCGCAGCCATTAAAGTACTGCCTAAATTGTACAATGGCTCGAAGGCATCTGGTTCAGCGGTAGCGGCTTCTGCAAAGGCTTGCGCAGCACCACTGAGATCACCTGCTTCAAATTTCTCATTTCCCTCTCGTATACGCTTCCCGTAATCGTGTTTAGTCCAATCTTCTGTATTTCCCACCACCAAGCTATCTGCCTCCTGTGCATGCATTGCAGGACTATATACCAGAACGAACACAACCAACAAGCTTGCTTTCACGCGCCTTCCCGTGTGCGCGGGTAGCAAAAGATAGAGTGCTAGAAAGAATAGCGCAGGGAAGAGGAACCATTGGAATTGGCTCTCGTAATTTAATGCGACCTCCTCATTGATATCAGCCTTATCTCCACCCGCAATAAAATCCTGGATGGCCTTTAAAGTTGATTCAGTATTGTTTCCATCTATGACTCTTGCATCCAACGAACTTCCAATACTGCTGAGTTTTTCTATATCGCGTTTGGTGATGACGACCTCCCCGTTTTTATCCTTCTTGAAAGTTGTGCCGCGGGAAGTGCGGCTTATGGGGATGGGGCCACCAGAGGTGGTGCCGAGGGCAACGAGCATGGTTTGAACAGGCAGTGCGGGGTCCGCACTTCCCGCGGTCAAATCTTTATGATCTTCTCCGTCCGTAAGTACGATAACGAACCGTCCGGCAGGAGAGGCCGGATTGAAATAATCGGTGGCATACGCTAATGCGGCTGCGAGGTTCGTTCCTTGCGACGGCACGGCATCTGGACTTGCGGCACGTAAGGCCATTTTCGCGGCGGCATAATCCGTAGTAATAGGAAGGGCGGGGTAGGCGCTGCCGGCATAGGCGATGATGCCCACGCGGTCGCCGCCTAATTGGTCCACAGTTCTGGAAATAAGGAGCTTGGCTTTTTCTAAACGCGAAGGCGTAAGGTCTTCTGCGAGCATGGAGCGGCTAACATCGAGCGCAAATACTACATCGGCACCTTGGCGCTTTACTTGCGTCGTCTGTCCGCTCATTTGCAGGTTCGCCAAACTGATGCATAGGAAGGCCACTGCCACTGCCAAGAAGGTATAACGGGTATAAAAACGCGCTTTACTCAAAGCTGCTGAAGCGTGTTGTGAACGGTCACTTAAACCTAATATGCGCCAGACTTTGTGACGCCAGCGCTGGAAGAATACGGCTGAAATTATCACCACTAGAAGCAGGAGCGGTGCGGCATAGAGCCATTCAGTATGTTGCCATTTAAACTCCATTAGAAGGCGGTTTTTAAAAGCACAAAATTCAACAATAACTCAAGCGCAATACAGGCTAAGGCCAAATAGAGAAATATGGAGAAGTGTTCGGTGTAGCGGTAAAATTCAAAGCCTTCAATCTCGCTTTTTTCCAACTGATCAATGCTGTTGTAAATCTGCGCCAAGCGCTCGTTATCGGTGGCACGGAAGTATTGTCCTCCAGTGATATCAGCAATACGCTTGAGTAAGTCCTCGTCAATAGTTACGGGTCTGGGTTGGTAAATTAAATTCCCTCGCGGGTCTTTCATGACAGGTGTTGAGGCCATTCCATTGGTTCCCAGCCCTATGGTGTAGACTTTGATGTTTAGACTGGCGGCTAATTCAGCGGCTTGCACCGGATCTACCAATCCGCCGTTGTTCTCACCATCGGTGAGTAGAATAATGACCTTGCTCTTTGCGGTGCTCTCCACCAATCGGTTTACTGCGGTACTTAATCCCATACCAATAGCTGTACCTCCTTCAAGCATTTCATGATGAAGAGTGCTTATTTGTTGGCTGAGCAAACTTTGATCCGTTGTCAATGGTACAGGGCTGTACGCTTCTCCTGCATAAATGACAAGACCAAGGCGGTCCATAGTACGTTGCGCCACAAAATCTGTCGCAACCGTTTTAAGGGCCTCTAAACGATTGGGCTTAAGGTCGCGCGCCAGCATGGAGGTACTTATATCCAGCGCCATCATTAGGTCAATTCCCAGGTTTTGGCTAGGCTGCTGAAACATTTGACTGCTTTGTGGGCGTGCTAATGCGGTGAAAACAAAGGCCAATGCCAACCAACTGAGTCCGCTGCTTGCTGCGCGAACGGTGCCCAGAGAACTGGCCGGCAGCTGCTGGTTAGAGCTGAAGGTGTAGGCATTGAAGCGGCTTCTGCGCCTGAGGTAGAGTCCTATCCAACCCAGCGGGAGGACAAGCAGACCCAAGAGCCATAGCGGTTGTGCAAAATCCCAATTAAACATCTTGCACTGGTTTAAAATCCATAATGAGCGCGGTTGCTTTGTCTAGACAGTCGCGGTGTACCGCAACGTCCCAGCTTCCCTTCGCGAATTTCACATAGTCCGCTCGTGTTAGGATAAACTGGTAGGATTCAATCTGCGCCGCAGTCCATTTTTGATCGAGCATAAGCACGCTTTCCGAAGTTGTTTGCTCCGCCAAAGGCAGGCCTGTACGGTGGGTTAAATAAGTGCGGACGACGTCGCCTAATGCCACATAAAATCCTTTCATATCACGTTCCCACAAGGCATCAGCGCGAAGGGCTTTGATAGCCTGCATCGCCTCTTGGTAATAATCTCGTTCCGGTTCCGGCGCCGCCACTGGCTGCTCTTGAGGTTTTTTAGCATAGCGCCAAACAAGGTAACCGATCAATAAAAGTGCAACACCCGCCGCGATCCAGTACCAATACGCTTCGAGCCACCAAACAAAATTAAAGGGGACTGCCGCTAATGGACGTGCCGCTTCCTTTTCTAGGCCTTCTTCTTGGGGTAAGAATCGGGCTTGTACTGTATCGGGAGGAACCGTATAGACGCCAATAGGACTTACAGCGGAAAGCGCCGGTAGCACCAATGCGCCCGTATCCATAAGGAGGTAGGTAAGGGTTGCCGTGCGGACAAAATCCGTGGAGTCGAACGTTGTCGAAACCAATAGAAAAGCACTGGTGCTGTCCGGAGGCAAAAGTTCCCAGCCATTTTCAGCGGGCCATTCTACTTTTTGTACGATTAAACCGCCCACGATTTGTGCGTTGGTATCCAATCGTGCATTCAGTATGCTGGGATCGGACTTTACGTTTTCTTGCGCGAATGCATTACTCAAACAAAGGAAACTGAGAAGTATTAGCAACGGTTGTCTCATCGCGCTTTGTTCTTTAAGAATTGAAGCAATGGCGGAACGAAATCTTGACGATCGTCCAGCGAGATGTAACCGGCTCCTGCGCTACGCGAGAAATTTTTAAGGAATTGGTTGTATTGTTCGTGTCTTTGAGCAAGTGCCTCCCGGAATTTATGCCCGCCTGAACGAACCCATTGTACCGCGCCAGTTTCAGAATCGGCTAAGGGTACGAGACCAATTTTAGGTAATGCCACTTCTTTATGGTTATAGGTATTCACGGCACACAAATCAAAACGCTTCGCTGCGATTTTAAAGTTGCGGTCCGGTGCACTGTCGAGGTAATCACTCAACACAAACACAATACTGTGTCGTTTTTGCACCTTTAGCAAATGCGCCAAAGCCATTTCTACATCTGTGCCTGCCGCAGTAGCTTCTGTTTCAAGAATGCTTTTGATGATGCGCATAACGTGGAGCTTCCCTTTTTTAGGAGGGATGACTTTCTCAACTTTTCCACTGAATAAAATGAGTCCAATTTTATCGTTGTTGCCCATCGCACTAAAGGCCAAAGTCGCAGCGATTTCAGTAATCATGTCGCGTTTGGAGCGCTCGTCCGTACCGAAATTGGTTGAACCACTGATGTCAATCACCAAGAAGAGCGTCAATTCGCGTTCCTCTTCAAAGACTTTGATGTACGGACTCCGTTTGCGAGCAGTAACGTTCCAATCAATGCTGCGCACATCGTCGCCACTTTGGTACGGACGCACTTCTGCGAAGCTCATACCGCGTCCCTTAAATGAACTTTGGTATTCGCCAGAAAAGAGCTGGTCGCTCAAACGGCGTGTCTTGATTTCAATACGCCGAACTTTCTGCAAGAGTGCTACAGCATCCACGTTTTTACGGTACCATTAAGGTGTTTAGAATTTCAGTAACGATGTTCTCTGTGCTCAATTCTTCCGCTTCCGCCTCATAAGTAAGGCCAATTCTATGGCGTAACACCGCAGGCGCAACTGCACGTACATCATCCGGCGTCACAAAGCCCCTGTGACGTAAGAAGGCATGACATTTAGCTGCTTTTGCCAATGCGATAGAGCCACGCGGTGAAGCACCAAAGCTGATCTTGTTGCGCAAGGCGCCTAGTTGATAATTTTGAGGTTCGCGAGTGGCGAAAACGATATCGAGAATGTAGTTTTCTATTTTTTCGTCCATGTAAATGCGCTCAATAAAACCTCGTGCACGAACTATTTGCTCTAAACTAACAACGGCACTGAGCTTTTCCATGGCACCGCTCATTTGCTTGCGCATAATGTCGAGCTCATCCTCTTTAGTGGGGTAGCCCAACGTCACTTTCAAAAGGAATCGGTCCATTTGTGCTTCAGGAAGTGGATAGGTTCCTTCTTGCTCCACCGGATTTTGTGTAGCCATAACCAGGAACGGCTTTGGCAGCGGGTAACTTTCTTCTCCAATGGTCACCTGGCGTTCTTGCATCGCTTCGAGCAGCGCACTTTGAACCTTTGCCGGCGCCCGATTAATTTCATCCGCCAAGACGAAGTTGCTAAAGATGGGTCCCTGTTTGGTGTCGAACGCGTGTTCTTTCATGTTGTAAATCTGCGTGCCTATGACATCCGACGGCAACAAATCGGGCGTAAACTGCACTCTAGAAAAACTTCCGCCCAAGGTTTTACTCAAACTATTTATGGCAAGCGTTTTTGCAAGTCCAGGTACCCCTTCAAGAAGGATGTGTCCGTTGGCGAGCAGCCCAATCAATAGGCCTTCTACCATGCCGTTCTGTCCTACAATGACCTTGCGTAATTCACTTTGAATGAGATCGATAATCGCGCTCTCATTTTTAATTTCTTCGTTTAATGCGACAATATCTGGTGCACCTTCCATAGGTTGTGTTTTTTAATGCGGTTCAAAAGAATAAAAAGCTGCTAAATACAGCCGTTAAAAGAGGGTTAAAATCGAGCGGCATTAGACTATTCGCTCAATTTCAATAATGTATCATCAACAATCCCGTAATACGTTCCGGCTACTTTGAGCGCGTGCTGTCCTGTAAAGGTTCCAAAAGCGGGTAAAACACAGATCCAGTCATTCAAATAGAACGCCTTAATGCGCACGCGCGAACGACCTTTTCCGCGCAGAGCAACGCCGGGGTGTAGGTGGCCGCAAATGAGAAAAATCTCTTGTGCGAGTGCTGGAAAGTCGCGTTGTGCCGTGGTTTGTGAGAATGGCGTATTGGTATCAAAGTTAGCTCCCGGAGGCTCGTGCAAGAAATGTAGTTTTCCTAAGGTCCATTCCGGTACTATGGCGAGTTGTTGCCATTCGGGCAAGTCAAAATCGTGGTTGCCTTTGACCAGAATGAAAGTATGGCCGTCGTAGGCATCTAAGAGGGTTTTCAGCGATTGGGTTTCTTTGTTTTGAAGGCCGTGAAAAACGTCGCCTAAGAATACTACCGTAGCTTGTGGATGCGCTTCAAAGGCACGGGCCAATTGCTTCAAGTTTTGTTCATGTAGCCCTTGAGGAGTGGCAATTCCAGCTTTTCTAAACACGCCGGATTTCCCCAGATGTACATCTGCAATAAGTAAGGTATTGTGTTCAGGTAAAAATGCAGAACCGTCGCTGTTCAAGCGAAGGAGTGAGCCACCGAAGTGTACCTCTGTTGTTTGCATCCTTACTTAAAAACGCTGCGTTGGAAAACAAATAGCAATCCCACCCCGGTGGAAATAGAGACATCTGCGATGTTGAAGATGGGACGGAAAAAAGTGAAGAATTGGCCGCCCCAGATAGGGAACCATTGCGGCAGTTCACCGGCATACAAGGGGAAGTATAGCATATCTACAACACGACCCTGAAGTATTGGGGCATACCCGCCGGATTCCGGAAGAAATGCAGCTACTTTTCCTAGAGAATCGGAGAAGATCGCACCATAATAAAGAGAGTCTAATACGTTGCCTATGGCGCCAGCAAGGATGAGGCTGATGCCCCAAGTCGCCACATTTGTCGCACCACTTTTAAGGGTATTTCGCAACCACCAAATGATTCCACCTATGGCGATAATTCTGAAAATAGTCAGTGCTAGTTTTCCAGCAACACCGCCCCATTCAAGCCCAAAGGCCATGCCTGGATTTTCTGTAAAATGAATGTAAAACCAGGAGGTGATTTCGTGGCTTTGCCCCAAGTACATGGTGGACTTCACCCACAATTTGGTCGCTTGATCAACAAAGAGCACCCCTAAGACTATGAGTAATGCTTTTCTCAACGCTGGTTAAGTTTCGCTTCCATGCTTAGGGTGGCATGCGGAACCAACTTTAGTCGTTCTGCATCTATCAGCTTACCCGTAACACGACAAATGCCGTAGGTTTTATTTTCGATACGAACCAACGCGTTTTTTAAGTCGCGAATGAATTTTTCTTGACGCGTAGCGAGCTGTGAATTGCGCTCATTACTCATTACAGAAGAACCTTCCTCAAACGATTTGAATTGTGGCGAGGTGTCGTCTGTGCCGTTGTTTTTATCATTAGCAAATTGCTCACGTAGAAGGTCTAAATCTTGCTCAGCCTTCTCGATTTTTTTTACAATGATTGCTTTAAACTCGGCGAGTTCTGCATCACTGTATTTTGTTTTATTTTCTTCAGCCATAGTTTCTTACGTTTAAAATGTTAGGCCTTCGGGTTTAAGAGGGATCGAAAATAAACTATTTCTTGAAAATAGAAATATTAATTTTTTCACCTTCAATTTCAACACTTTCACCGGCATTACTGCCAAAGGTGACGTTATCCGCAAGTACCTCGTCTTTAATATACATCATAAATGGTTCAATGCCTAAACGAAGGGAATCGGATCCTTCAATACGCACCTCAATTCTATCGGTCACCTCTAGTCCGCTAGATTTTCTCAAATTCTGTAGGCGATTCACCATTTCACGTGCCAAACCTTCGTTCCGCAATTCATCCGTGAGTGCGGCATCGAGAGCAACGGTCAATCCATCACCAGTAGCAACCAACATGCCGGGTATGTCTTCGGTAACTACTTCGGCATCAATCAAATCAACGCGCACTGTTTGGCCTTGATCTTCGAATTCCACAAAACCTTGGGTTTCAAACGCATCAACCGCGGATGGGTCCATCGCCTGAAAATACGTCTTCACGGCCTTCATGTGCCGTCCCACCTTTGGGCCTAGCGCTTTAAAATTAGGCTTCACCTTTTTTACAAATACACCAGCATCCGGGGTGATGACTTCAAGCGCTTTTACATTCACCTCTGCGAGCAGGATGGATTGAATGCTTTCGAGCAAGTCTTTATCGCCATCATTAAGTGCCGGTACCAATACGCGAGCAAGCGGCTGCCGTACTTTAATATTCTCCTTCTTACGAATAGAGAGGACCATGGAAGTTAATTGGCGGGCAAGATTAATTTTCTTCTCTAATGGTGCATTAATGGTTGGTGCGTCTACAGTAGGGAAGTTGGTGAGGTGAACGCTAGTTTCTCCTGATTTTGCCACTCCTGCATAGAGGTCAGTATACAATTGGTCCGCATAGAAAGGTGCCAGCGGCGCCATTAATCTACTTAACGTTTCCAAACAGGTCCAAAGCGTCTGATAGGCACTAATCTTATCCGACTCATAAGCCCCTTTCCAGAAACGGCGACGGCCTAAACGAACGTACCAATTCGAGAGTTTCTCCGTAGTAAATTCTTGTATGGGACGGAACGCACGAGTCGGTTCAAAAGCCTCCATACCGTCTTCCACTTTTGCAATGAGGCTGTGGAGTTCTGATAAAATCCATTGGTCCATTTCTGGACGCTCTTTCAGTGGAATTTCGGCTTCTTCGTAGCGGAAACTATCCACATTCGCATAAAGCGCGAAGAATGCATACGTATTGTGCAAGGTGCCAAAGAACTTTCTGCGTACTTCCTGCAGGCCTTCCATATCGAAGCGGAGGTTGTCCCAAGGCGCAGCATTCGTCAATAAGTACCAGCGCAACGCATCTGCACCATATTCATCCATTGTGGTGAATGGATCTACCGCATTGCCCAAACGCTTAGACATCTTCATTCCGTTCTTGTCCAAGACAAGCCCGTTGGAGATGACATTCTTAAAGGCAACGCTTTCAAAGACCATGGATGAAATGGCATGTAGGGTAAAGAACCAGCCCCGGGTTTGGTCAACCCCTTCTGCGATGAAATTTGCAGGGAAGGCTCCACCGTCCTCCACTTTATCTTTATTCTCAAAAGGATAATGCCATTGTGCATACGGCATCGAGCCACTATCAAACCACACGTCAATAAGATCACTTTCGCGCTTCATGGCCTTACCAGAAGGACTCACCAAAACAACGGTGTCCATGATGTGACGGTGCAAATCGATTTTTGCGTAGTTCTCGTCGCTCATATCTGCGGGATCAAAATCGCCCATTGGATTTGTGCGCATGAAACCAGCGGTAACGGCTTTTTCAATTTCAGCGTGCAATTCCGCAGCGCTTTCAATACAAATATGCTCGTCGCCTTCTTCTGTGCTCCAGATGGGTAATGGAATTCCCCAAAAACGCGAACGGCTAAGGTTCCAATCGTTGAGGTTTTCCAACCAATTCCCAAAGCGCCCTGTTCCCGTCGAAGCCGGTTTCCAATTGATCGTCTTATTTAACGCAATCATTTGGTCCTTTTTCTCCGTCGACTTAATGAACCAGCTGTCTAGTGGATAATACAACACGGGTTTGTCCGTACGCCAACAATGTGGATAGCTGTGTTCGTACTTTTCAATTTTGAACGCCTTGTTCTCTAGTTTTAATTTCAGAGCGATGCGCTCATCCACGCTGAGGTAGGCTTTTAATTCAGGAATGATAGGTTTCAACAGCATTTGCTGCTTCGCCAGTTCTGCCTCTTTTTCCTCGTCGGTAAGGTATTCCGCTTTGATGTATTCTTCACCGAATCCAAACATAGGGTCGGCCAATTCTGGGCGGAATTTCCCTCTTAAATCTACCAACGGAACTAGATTGCCTTGCTCGTCTTTTACCAACAAAGGAGGTACGCCGGCATCGGCTGCAACTTTTGCATCGTCCGCACCGAAAGTAGGCGCTGTGTGTACGATTCCTGTTCCATCTTCAGTAGTTACAAAATCACCAGGAATGACGCGGAAGGCTTCTTCGGGGCGCTCGTCTGGTAAAGCATAAGGCAATAGTTGCTCGTATTTCAATCCGACCAAATCCGTTCCTAAAACGGTTTTTTCGATGTGGTAAGGAATTTTCTTTGCACCTGCTTCGTAGGTCGAAATATCTCCTTCTACGAACTTTTTGCCAAAGAGTTTTCCCAAAAGTGGCGTGGCCGCAATGATGCTTACCGGCTCGTAGGTATATTGGTTAAACGTATGAACTAAGCTGTATTCGATTTTAGGCCCTACGGTTAAAGCTGTATTTGACGGCAATGTCCACGGTGTGGTCGTCCAGGCAAGGAAGTGTACTGTGGCAGCATCAAAGAGCGCTTCACTTTGCCCGTTATTTATCATTTTGAATTGAGCGACGACCGTATTGTCTTTGACATTCTGGTAACAACCCGGTTGGTTCAGCTCGTGCGAACTCAATCCCGTGCCCGCTTTCGGCGAATACGGCTGAATGGTATATCCCTTGTAGATCAACCCTTTTTTATAGAGTTGAGCAAGCAGCCACCACACACTTTCCATGTACTTTGGCTCATAGGTAACATAGGGTTTATCCATATCTACCCAATAGCCCATTTGGTCAGTCAAGTCCTTCCAAATACCGGTATAACGCATGACCGCGGTGCGGCACGCATCGTTGTATTCTTCAATAGTGATCGACTTTCCAATATCTTCTTTAGTAATGCCCAATTCTTTCTCAACACCTAATTCCACGGGTAAACCGTGCGTGTCCCAGCCCGCCTTGCGGTCTACGAGGAAGCCTTTTTGCGTTTTGTAGCGACAAAACACATCTTTTAAAGAGCGTCCCATCACGTGGTGTATGCCCGGGAGACCGTTTGCGCTAGGAGGGCCTTCAAAGAATATCCAAGGTTCGGCATCCTTGCGCGCAACAAGCGTCTGTTCAAATAAATGCGATTGCTTCCATTTGGCTAAAACAGCTTTATGGATGCCCGCAAGGTCTAGGTTCGCGTATTCTGGAAATGTGCTCATGAGGTTATTCTACAGTAGCTATACACTTGAGTTCAATGGCGATGGGTGTCGGTAAACTATTGATTTCTATGGTTGTTCGGCAGGGTTGGTTCTCTTTAAAGTACGCTGCATAGATCCGATTAAAAGTGTGAAAGTCGCGTTTCATGTCCACAAGAAAGACCTGAACGTCGACCAATTCCCCCCAAGAAGAACCGCTCGCCTCTAAAATTGCTTTCACGTTTGCAAAAACGCTGTGGACCTGTGCTTCGAAATCAAAAGCTTTGAAATTCCCGTTGTGATCCAGTTCCAATCCTGGAATTCCGCTATCATTTGCATCGCTGCCTGCAGTTCTAGGGCCTACTCCTGAAAGGAACAATAGGTTACCAACTTTTCTTGCGTGTGGATACAAACCCACTGGTTTTGGGGCGGTTGACGTAGAAATCTTGTTTGAATCGGCCATATCACTTTCGTATTAAGTCTGCAAAAATAGGGAATGCGCATGGGAAGCCCTTCATGAAATGGCACGAGGTTCAAATAAAACTTAGTGTTGTTTGTACACTTACTACAATTTGTTATATATTTGCCCTGTATGTGAAGATTGGTGGTTCTTTCTTTTCATGCTTCTGTGATAGGTTCTAGGGGCTATTTGGCAGAGTTTTCAGGGTGTTACTGAGCCGATTTTTAACACCAGAAAATCCTTCCAAATTCCCCTTTTTTTTTGCCCTAAACTTTCGTTTAGCACGATTTATTCTCTGCCAATGTGTCTATTTTCGGAGGAAAGTTTCGAATTGGCCCTTTTTTAGCAGTCATAAAAGTCTACCCTTCGGGTACAACCTATTATTTTTGTAGACTATTTATAAGAACTTGACAGCCTCATGCTGAAACTCATATCCAAACTCGTGGGATCCAAAAGTGTCCGCGATCTCAAAAAATTGCAGCCTTACGTTGAATCCGTAAATGCTTTCGAAGCCGCGCTCACGGGCATGAGCAATGATCAGTTGCGCGAGCGGACAGCTTCGTTCAAAGCAAGTATTGCGGAAGCGACTGCGGAAACAAAAGCGTCCAAAGACGCGCTTTATGCTCAAATAGAAAACACACCGGATTACGATGCTCGCGAACCTTTGTATGAGCAGATCGAGGAATTGGATGCGCAAGAGCTTGAGTTAATAGAAGATGTTTTACGTACTATTCACCCGGAAGCATTTGGTGTTATGCGCGAAACAGCGCGTCGTTTTAATGCCGGTGATGTTCGTGCGACTGCAACAGCCCTAGACCATGAGCTGGCAAAGAAGCACGCACACATTACCATAGAAGGTGATGCGGTCATTTATGCCAATTCTTGGAAGGCTGCCGGCGGCGATATCACTTGGAACATGGTGCATTATGATGTGCAATTGATTGGGGGTACGGTGTTGCATCAAGGAAAAATTGCAGAAATGGCCACGGGTGAGGGTAAGACCTTAGTCGCGACCCTACCGGTGTATCTAAATGCCCTTGCAGGACGCGGCGTACATGTCGTTACGGTGAACGACTACCTCGCAAAGCGGGATAGTGAATGGATGGCTCCCGTATTTAATTTTCACGGCTTGACCATTGATTGTATTGATAAGCACCCTTCAAATTCTGAAGAGCGCCGTGCCGCTTACTACAGCGATATCACCTACGGAACGAATAACGAATTTGGTTTTGACTATTTACGCGACAACATGGCGCGCCGCCAAGAAGATCGCGTTCAAACCCGCGGTCACCATTTCGCCATTGTGGATGAGGTCGATAGTGTATTGATTGACGACGCAAGAACACCACTCATTATCTCTGGGCCTACCCCAAAGGGCGACCAGCATCAGTTTAATGAGTTGAAGCCTTTTGTTGAGGCGTTAATGACGGCGCAAAAAACATTGGTTCAAAAAGAATTGGCTGAAGCTAAGAAACTGATTAGCGAGGGGAACACTGAAGAAGGGGGTGTGAAATTACTTCGTGCGTACCGTGGACTGCCTAAATCAAAGCCACTGATCAAATTTTTATCACAAGACGGCATGAAGTCGCTACTGCAAAAGACGGAAGCGAATTACATGCAAGAGCAGGGCAAGAAAATGAAACTCATCGATGAAGAGATGTTCTTCACCATTGAGGAGAAAAACAATCAAATTGACTTGAGCGGTAAGGGGGTGGATCTCATTTCCAAAAATACGGCCAAGGACTTTTTTGTAATGCCGGACATCACTGCCGAGCTCAGTGCATTGGAAGACGCTGGACTGAGTGCGGAGGACAAAGCGGCTAAGAAAGATGTGGTCATGCGCGATTATGGTGTAAAATCAGAGCGCATTCATACCGTTAACCAATTGCTCAAAGCCTACGCCTTGTTCGAAAAGGATACGGAGTATGTGATCATGGACAACAAAGTAAAGATTGTCGACGAGCAAACGGGTCGTATTATGGAAGGTCGTCGTTATTCAGACGGTCTTCATCAAGCGATTGAGGCAAAGGAAAATGTCAAAATTGAGGCGGCAACGCAGACCTATGCCACCATCACTTTACAGAACTATTTCCGTATGTACCATAAACTGGCAGGAATGACAGGTACGGCAGAAACAGAGGCAGGGGAGTTTTGGGAAATCTACGAATTAGAAGTAGTGGTGATTCCAACCAACCGTCCTATTGCCCGTGACGATCGTGATGATTTAGTCTTTAAAACCAATCGCGAGAAGTACAATGCGGTGATAGATGAAATTGCTGCATTGCGCGATGCAGGAAGACCCATATTGGTGGGTACGACCTCAGTTGAAATATCTGAATTGTTAAGCCGTGCGTTAAAGATTCGCAAGGTGCCACACCAGGTGTTGAACGCTAAGATGCACCAAAAGGAGGCTGAGGTTGTGGCTGAAGCAGGGAAACCCGGTATGGTGACTATTGCAACGAACATGGCTGGACGTGGTACGGATATTAAATTGAGCGATGAGGCGAAAGCTTCAGGCGGTCTTGCGATTATAGGTACTGAACGTCACGATAGCCGTCGTGTTGACCGCCAGTTGCGTGGTCGTGCCGGTCGTCAAGGGGATGTGGGTTCGTCCCAATTCTTCGTATCCCTAGAAGATAAACTCATGCGCCTGTTTAATTCCGAGCGAATTGCAGGTTTGATGGACCGATTAGGTCTTGAGGAAGGTGAGGTCATTCAGCACAGCATGGTAAGCAAATCTATCGAACGTGCGCAAAAGAAGGTTGAAGAGAACAACTTTGGAACGCGTAAGCGCTTGCTTGAATACGATGATGTGATGAACAGTCAACGTACGGTCATATATAAGCGACGTGGAAATGCATTGAGCGGCCAGCGTATCAAGGTGGACATCGCCAACATGATGTACGACACGTTAGCGGATTTAGTCGAGGGTTACCAACCAGCGAAAGACTTTGAGGGCTTTAAACTAGACTTCTTTAGAACCTTTGCTTTTGAGCCTTCAATGGATGCTGATACGTTCAACACCGGGGCCATTGACGATCTGGCTAATGCGTTATTCACTCAAGCCAGCAATTTCTATCGTGAAAAAGGAAACCGTATTTCTACCGCAGCACTACCGGTATTTAAACAAGTCGTTGAAGATCCAAAAAACAACTACGACAAAATTTTAGTACCAATCACTGATGGCCAAAAGGCATTACAAGTGACTTCAGTGCTCAAGGAAGTGATGGACACCAATGGTCAATCGCTCATTTCGGATATCGAAAAAGGGATATCTATTGCGATTATTGACGATCAATGGAAAGAGCACTTGCGTGCCATGGACGACTTGCGTCAAAGTGTTCAGGGAGCGGTTTATGAGCAGAAAGATCCCTTGTTGATTTACAAATTTGAGTCTTTTGAATTGTTCAAATCATTAGTTTCTCGCGTCAACCAAGAAATCGTAAGCTTCTTGTTCAGAGGTGATTTACCTGCGAACGATCCAAGCAGTGTTCGTCAAGCGCCGGCTTCACAACCTAAGCAACCAAAACTACAAGAGAGTCATCCCGGAACGGATGTGCCTTCGACTTCTTCTGGAAGAGCGCCGCAACAGCCGCGACCAAAACCCGCGCCGGTGGTGAATACAGGTAAAACCTACGGTCGAAACGATGCAGTGACCATTGTGAACATGCAATCGGGTGAAGAGCGTAATGTTAAATACAAAAAAGCCGAACCGCTGCTGCAACAGGGCTGGGTTATAAAAGAGTAATCTGATGTTCTGGACGGCATTGACGCGTATTCTTCTTCGCAACAGGTTTGCATGGTTAGTCACTGTGGCATTTGCTACTGCTTTCATGGCCTATCAAGGGACCTCTGTGGAGATGACCTACGAATTCGCAAAGTTGATGCCGGAGTCGGATTCCGTTTCCATAGAATACAATCAATTGGTTGAGGAATTTGGACAGGCCTCAAATACCGTAGTCATTGCTATGGAAGACGCCGATTTCTTCCAGCGAGAACATCTTGAGCAATGGCTTGAATTAATGGGAGACTTGAAAGCGGTGGACGGCATAGAACACGTTCAGAGTTTGACAGAAGCCTACGGATTATTCGTTGACAGCACTACAGAAAAATTGGCTCCGGATACGCTGTTCAAGGCATTACCAGTAAACGGTGAAGAAGAAATATCGCTTGAGGCACGAGTTAAAAGTTGGCCCTTCTACAAAGGGATTTTGTACAAAGGCGATACCTATATGGCAATTTTACGCATCGATGAGGAGCGTTTGTACAACAAACAGATAGTCCCGGTAATTGAAAATGCGAAGGCCATTATTTTAGCATGGGAGGCAAGTGCAGGAAGGGACCTTCATATGTCTGGTTTGCCTTGGATCCGCATCGCTAATTCAAATGCGTTAAAAACAGAGATCTACCGCACTGTTGGCCTTACGCTTCTTGTAACCGTTGTCATTTTTTACCTTTTCTTAAAGAGTTTTAGAGCTACGGCCATCTCCATTATGATTGTCGCTTTAGGGGCTATATGGGCCTATGGAATCATGGGGCTTATGGGCTACGGATTGACGCTTCTCTCCTCTTTGATTGCGCCTTTGATTATTGTTATTGGCGTCCCAAATTGTATTTACCTCATCAATAAATACCATCAAGAGTACAAGAAGCACGGAAAACAAATCAAGGCTATTCAACGCGTGGTCAGTAAGGTAGGGTACATCGCCTTAATCACAAATACGACTACGGCACTTGGTTTCGCAGCGTTCATTCTTACGAGTAGTGAAAATTTAGTCCAATTTGGTGTTGTGAGTTCGTTGAGTATTCTCGCGGTATTTGTGCTTTCGATTGTACTCGTTCCGATCATTTACAGTTATGTGAGTCCACCTAAAGAGCGACACCTCAACCATTTTGATGTGGCTTGGCTCATCTCGTTTTTGGACTTCCTGGACAATGCGGTAGAAAACAAGCGAAAGTGGGTCTATGGGATTACTAGCGTTGCTGTGATTGCTGCAGTATATGGCGTGACGTTGATCCAGACGGCGGGCAATCTCACCGCAGACTTCAATAAAAACAAGCAGATCTATAAGGACGTCAAATACTTTGAGCATGCTGTTGGTGGCGTCGTTCCATTAGACATTATTATTGATACGAAACGCGACGGTGGTGTAGAACGTCTGAGCACGCTTCGACGCATGGAGCAGTTGCAAGACAGTTTAAACGCCATGCCAGAACTGAGTCGGTCTGGTAGTATTGTTGACTTCGTGAAATTCGCAAAGCAGGGTGTCATGTTTGGTAACCCAGACCTTTACGAACTTCCATCACGTTCGGAGCAGCAGTGGTTGTTGACGTATTTGCCGCGCGGTTTGAAAGACGAATCAGGATTGGCCAATTCTTTAGTAACCCCAGACGGTCGCAAGGCACGGATTACCGTTCAAATGGCCGACCTTACAACCCCTGAAATGCGCGTTTTAACGGATAAAGTGAAGCGTCTCGTTGCACAAATATTCCCGGGAGAAAACTTTGAAGTAAGCATTACTGGAGCCTCGATCAAATTCATTCGTTCGACGAGTTACCTCATCAATAACCTTATACTCTCATTGTTGCTAGCCGTCATTGCCATTTCAATTATAATGGCACTCTTGTTCATGAGTGCTCGAATGGTTTTGATTTCTCTAATTCCAAACCTCATACCCATGCTAATAACGGCAGGAATTATGGGCTATGCAGGAATTCCATTAAAACCGTCTACCATCTTAGTGTTTAGTATTGCCTTTGGCATATCTGTAGACGACAGCTTACACTTTTTAGCGAAATACAGGCAAGAATTGAAGGCAAATGGTTGGAACATCAGGTGGGCAGTGAAGAGTTCCATTCTAGAAACAGGTTTGAGCATGTTCTATACTTCTGTGGTTCTATTTTGTGGATTCTCCGTCTTCATGACGTCAAGTTTTGCAGGCAACCAAAGCTTAGGTCTGTTGACGGCCATTACGTTATTCGTTGCGATGTTGAGTAATCTATTGGTACTTCCTTCGTTTCTAATGTCCATGGAAAAATGGGTTACGAAGAAAGATTTAAGCGAAAACATTCTCGATATTTATGATTCTGAGGTAGGACCTGAGGACGAAGAATAAGCACTATGAAAGGAATACTACTCGCCGGAGGCTCCGGTACCCGACTACATCCACTGACCCTTGCGGTGAGCAAACAGTTGATGCCGGTTTACGACAAGCCGATGATTTATTACCCGCTGAGTACATTAATGCAAGCGGGCATTCGTGAGATTCTGATCATTACCACGCCACACGATGCGCCTTTGTTTCAGAAGCTATTGGGCGATGGCTCGAGCTTGGGCTGTGTGTTTGAATACACGGTTCAGGAACGTCCAGAAGGTCTTGCACAAGCGTTTATTTTAGGTGAGGAGTTTATTGGTAAGGATAGTGTCGCGCTTATTCTAGGCGACAATATCTTTTACGGTTCATCTATGGCGCAGGTCTTACAACAGAGCAAGGATCCTTCAGGCGGTATGGTTTTCGCCTACCGCGTAAGTGATCCTGAGCGTTACGGTGTGGTCGAATTTGACGGGCACATGAAGGCCCTTTCGATAGAAGAAAAACCGCAACACCCTAAAAGTGATTATGCTGTCCCTGGATTGTATTTCTACGACAATCGTGTGGTAGATATTGCGAAAAATCTAGAGCCCAGCTCGCGCGGCGAATTGGAAATCACGGACGTTAACAAGCGTTATCTCGAATGGGGTGAGCTGGAAGTTGGTGTACTGGACCGCGGAACGGCGTGGTTGGATACTGGCACTTTTGCCAGTTTACAGCAGGCAGGGCAGTTCGTAGAGGTCATTGAGGAGCGCCAAGGGTTGAAGGTTGGATGTATAGAAGAAATCGCCTACGAGCAAGGATTTATTGATGCGGCGCAGCTAGAACAATTGGCCCAACCGCTCGTTAAAAGTGGATACGGAAAATATTTGCTGAAATTGCTCAAATAACATGAAACACCTCACCGCCTTACAAGACCTTTTTCAAGCCGAAGTGGACCAGTTAAATTTGGGCACAGCCCCAGCAAAACTGTACGATCCCATGCACTATATCATGGAATTGGGGGGCAAGCGTTTACGTCCAATCTTAAGTTTAATGGGTGCCGGGATTTATGGCGATCCAGCCAAGGCCATGCCGCAAGCTATGGCGATAGAGCTTTTTCACAACTTCTCGCTCATTCATGACGACATTATGGATGCAGCGCCGTTGCGCCGCGGAAAAACAACCGTTCATAAAAAATGGGACGATAATGTAGGTATACTCTCGGGTGATGGTATGTTGGTCAAAGCTTACCAATTCCTAGCGCAATGTGAGCCTGCGATTCTTCCAGAGGTGCTCGGCACATTTTCTCAGACGGCTCTTGAAGTTTGCGAGGGCCAGCAAATGGATATGGATTTTGAAACCATGGACGAAGTATCCGCAGCTACCTATATACAGATGATCCAATTCAAAACTTCTGTTTTGCTTGGTTGTGCGATGAAGGTGGGCGCATTAGTCGGTGGTGGCTCGAAAAAAGATGCTGATGCTTTGTATCAGTTTGCTTTGTTGTTAGGCACCTCTTTCCAGATCAAAGACGATTACCTAGATGTGTATGGGGATCCAGAGAAGTTCGGAAAGCAGGTAGGTGGAGATATTCTAAGCAATAAGAAAACCTTGCTGTGGATAGAAGCCCAGAGCCGTGCAGGACTTCAAAATATAGATTTTACTGCATATGCCGCGTTGGCCGCGAACGAAGAAAAAGTGCACAGTTTTCAGGAATTGTACAAGGTTTTAGGCGTGGATACTTATGCAAAAGAGCAAATAGACCACTACTACCGTTTGAGCTTACAGGCATTGGACGCTGTAGCAGTTCCTGAGGAAAAATTGGCGCCGCTGAAGGAGTTTGCAGCTTGGCTCTATTCCCGAGAGTCTTAATTAACGAACACCTTTCTCAACCCACTATTTCGGGTTATTTTTGCCGTCTAATCTTACCCATCATGAATGTATTGGTATTAGGCTCAGGCGGCCGTGAACATGCGCTATCTCATAAAATTGGTCAAAGCGCGCAGTGCGCAAAACTGTTTATTGCCCCTGGCAATGGCGGAACGGCCGCGCTCGGAGAGAATGTAGCGCTCGATATTGAGAACGCTACAGAGGTTGCCGCCTTTGTAAAAGCCAATGCCATTGATGTGGTCGTCATAGGTCCTGAAGCACCATTGGTTGCAGGATTACACGACGGTTTGAAGTCATTTCCAGAGCTTCAAGACCTCATAGTTGTAGGGCCCCGTCAGGCAGCTGCAGAGCTAGAAGGCTCGAAAGACTTCGCCAAAGAATTTATGATGCGTCACAACATCCCAACGGCAGCTTACCAAACGTTTACTAAAGACACATTAGCGGAAGGTCAGGCCTTCTTAGAAACCTTGGATGCACCGTATGTATTGAAAGCGGATGGACTTGCCGCCGGTAAGGGGGTATTGATTATTGAAAACCTTGATGAGGCGAAGGAAGAACTCAAAAACATGTTGGTGGATGCCAAATTTGGGGATGCTTCTTCGCGCGTTGTGATCGAGGAGTTCCTTGCAGGGATCGAATTCAGCATCTTCGCATTGACCGATGGCAAAGGCGGTTATGCCTTGTTGCCAGAGGCAAAAGACTACAAGCGAATAGGTGAAGGTGATACAGGATTGAATACCGGTGGTATGGGTGCAATAAGCCCAGTGCCGTTTTTTGACGAGGCATTGCGTGAGCGAACCGTACGCGAGGTTATTGAACCGACCATTCAAGGTTTGGTGAAGGACAATCTACCTTACCAAGGCTTTGTCTTCTTTGGATTGATCAATACGACCAAAGGACCGAAGGTAATAGAGTACAACGTGCGTATGGGCGATCCTGAAACGGAAGTAGTTATTCCACGTTTGGAAACAGATATTTTGGACCTATTTGTGGCCATGCACGAGGGGACGCTGAATGAAATCAGCGTCGCGGTGAATCCGCAAACGGCAGCTACGGTTATGGCCGTAAGTGGAGGCTACCCTGGTTCCTACGAAAAAGGAAAGGCAATCGAGGGTCTTCGCAGGTTTGAAGGGACTACCGTTTATCACGCAGGAACCAAACCGGGTGAAACTATTACTACCTCTGGTGGACGTGTTATGGCGTTTACAAGCTTTGGTGCAAATAAAGACGAGGCCTTAGCGAAAAGTTATGCTGCCCTTAAAGAGGTGTCGTTCGAAGGCATGAATTACCGTCATGATATAGGATTCGACCTTTAAGTACAAGATAAAAACTGCGTCGCGCCGCAGGCCGCGAAAGCGGTGTCCATAAAAAAAGCCCCGGCGTGAGCCGGGGCTTTTTTTAATTCGTTTCTTAGTGATTAAGCTTCACCGTTGGCTTTATGCTTTCTCATTTGGATGATCCAGTATACTAATCCACCCGCAATGATTAACATAAACAGACGGTTTACGTGTTCACCTGCCATGGGCAAGATTTTAAAAGTTGCTTGGAACAAATCACCTAAGCCTTCAAAGAAATTTCTTAACATAGCGCGAGCGTTTAAAGGCGCTAAAATAAAACAAAAAGCTGATGCTTCTTAGCTATTTCCGAAAGATTGATGCGTATTCTGGTATTCGAATATTTGTACTAGCCATTGCGGCCTTGGTATTGACGGGAACAGATGTATTTGTGCAGTGGGAGCAGGTGCTTTTATCAACGCTCTTGGGCGGTGCCTGGTTGTTTTTGTCATGGACGGTCATGCGCGACCGCTGGGTGGTGCGCGGCACACTTTTTCGGTATTTGATATTCCTATTGCTCGCAGTGTATTGGAGCGGGGAACAATACTTGACCGATTTGTTGTTTTTTAGTTTGTTTTTCGAATTGAATTGGCACCTCGTCGAGCTCCATAGACGCAAACCCAAAACAGTATATGTCCTTCATAGCGGAACAATAACAGCAATCGCTGGACTTTGGTCGGCTTATGAGATCTTCAGTATTATCGCACCGGCTGTGATTCTTACCTGGATCGTTTCGGGCAGAGTAAAAATGCGAACGCTTTTCCAATGGATGGTTGCTTTTGCCCTTCCTATGGGACTCTTGTATGGTCTCGATCTAGTAGAATGGTCTTTGATCCTATTAACGGACTCTAGCACACCCATTACTTGGTGGATACTTCCTTTACTCTTGGCAGTATTCGCTTTGTTCGAGTGGTTTCAATCCTACAGAAAAGCGAATCAAACCAATAAATCTAGAGCAATGGTTGCTGGATTTTGGCTCGTATTGGGTGCTGCCGCCGCATTATACGGAGCTGCTTCTGGCGGGGTTTTATTTTTCCTAGGGCTGAGTTACCATTTGACCAATGGACTCCGATATTTGAAGAATGAGCGTTTGGCCGACCTATTGGTTGCTGGGCTTGCTATCTTTATACTCTGCTCGTATTTTAATTTGATACCCTGGTAATGTCTAAGGTCTCTTCCATTTTAGTGGTCCGATTATCCGCGATCGGCGATCTCATTCTCGTCGCGCCTATCACCGCCCAGCTGGCAAGCGAAGGTCATCGCGTAACACTCCTGTGTAAGGATGCCTACCGCTCGGTAGCCACGTGTCTGCCTGGGGTAGCCGAGGTACTATCATGGGAGAAGGACCGCACTGGAATTAAAGCATCAGCCTCGCCCTATGACCATGTTATAGACCTTCAGGGCACTTCAAAGTCGAAGCGCTGGTGCCGTAAACTCAATCTTCCGGTGCATACCTATCAAAAGCCGTATCTACGGCGTGCGCTTTTACTGGCAACCAAACAAAAATCGTTTGCGCTAACTCCTGTTGTTCATAGGTATGCAAATGCCGCAGCTCCCTTTTTTGCTGAAGGCTTTAGGCCGGAAGCAATGCAGTACCAATTGCGATTACCAGAAGTACGGCTTGCATTGCCGCAACAGCCTTATATCGCTTTGGTTTTGGGGGGCTCTTATGCCGGAAAGCGTTTAGATTTTCAGGCGTGGCGACAAATCATGGACGGCTTATCTGCTTTCCAAATGCCGTTGGCCTTGATCGGCGGTCCAGAAGAGGCAGGGATGGGTGAAAGTCTCGAGCAGCCATTGGGTAGTGGCGCTAAGAATTATTGTGGAACGACGACCGTAATTGAAGGATTCAAAGTCATAGCAAACGCCGCTCTAGTGATTAGTGGCGATACTGGATTCATGCATGCGGCGGCAAATTTCAATAGGCCACTCATCAGTTTATGGGGCGCCACACACCCTAACTTAGGTTTTGCGCCTTGGCCGTCTTACGACAAGCAGCGTTCCATTTTGACAACGAGCGTTTTTAGTCCCATCAGCAAGCACGGAAAAGTGCCCTGGTGGATGCCCAATCCCATGCAAAAATTGCCGCTTGACGAAGTTATTTCGGCTGCTGCGTCGATTCTTCAGGATAAAACAATGCCTTAAGTTCCGTGGCATCGTTCGGCTTCATTTTCCCTGCGATAATTAAAGCCAATTGGCGTCTGCGTAAAGCAGCCGCATAACGTTCCTTTTCTAATGCCGTTTCCGGATGGATCGCCGGCACGTTGATGGGGCTGCCAATCTGGTCTACGGCTACAAAGGTGAAAATCCCTTCATTGGCCTTGATACGACTGCCGTTCGGGTGTTGTTCCTCTAGGTACACGTCGGCAATCACCTCCATGGAAGAGGAAAAAGCCCTAGAAACTTTGGCTTCTATAGTTACAATGGCCCCGTGCGGTATTGGATTTTTGAATGCAACATTGTTAATGGTTGAGGTAACTACCTGACGCTTGCAATGGCGGTGTGCAGCGATTGCGCAGCAGCGGTCCATCCAACTTAATAATTGGCCACCGAAAAGGTTGTTCAGCGTGTTTGTATCGTTGGGCAATACAATCTGAGTCATGACCGCAAGGCTGTCCTTGGGCGTTCTTAAATCTTCCATAATGTATGTTCTTGCTAGTGCAAAGGTAGCGCCCCTAGACTAGTAGGCGTATATCCAAGCATAGGAATTAACTTCAGCTTTGATTCCTGCAAGGGCCGATTTTGCTTGATCGCGAGATTCGAAACCACCTAAACCAACTTTCATCAAAGAGCCGGGCAGAACCTTTACTTCATGCCCTTCAGCTTGCAGTTCTTCAGCCAAGGTGAGCGCGTTACTTTCCATTTCAAAAGACCCAACTACGATGTAGTACTTTTTACTAGCCGCCTTAGATGGGGTCAAGGAAACCCGATTCTCTTCGACGTTTGTTGCGTCGATAGGGGCTACCGATTCTGAAGGAGCAACGGCTTCTGAATGAATCGACTCGAAATTATCGAGGGCTTCTTGCGCTGCAGGTGTTGGAGTGAACCAACCTGCCATGGCTTGAGGCGTAATATCACTTTGGTAAATACCCAAGCTGATCAAGGCAGTGATTGCTGCTGCTACTGCGGCCTTACGCCAAGACGATAAACCATTCTCTCGTTGCTCCGCAACCATCTTTAAGCTCGCTACTACCTTGCTTTCCAAGGCACTTGGTTCGCTGATGCGGTGCATCATGACGGCGGTGAAGCCAAAGCTGTTAGCGTCAAATTGGTTTTCACGTTCTGGTTGGAACATGCCGTTCTTGCGGAAAGAGCCTAGTCCGGATAACATCAGCACACTACCAGAATCTAATGTCGTTTGCCATTGGTTCACTTTTCTACGTATCCAGCTTTCAGCTATTTCCATAGAACCTCCCAGTGTGCGCATGACGGTAGGTAGAAGAGTATTTTCGATTGACGAGCGCGCAGGGTTGAATGCAACATATTTTCCACGAGGAAATGCCGTGTTTGTAGCGGCGTCCCAACGGGCCTCTTTTTCCACTAAATAGAACGCTCCCCATCCTGGGATTTGGACGCGATTTTTGGCGTTTAGGGTTTGTATGATTAACTGTTCAATCTGCATCCTTACAAATATGCGAAACTTGTGAGTAACTCTATTTTATTAGCTCGCATTCGGGGTGTAGTTTTTATACACAAACTGTTAATAACTGAGCATGAATACCCTACTATCACTACACCTATTTAAAAAATGGCCCAATCGTATTAAAAAAGAGCTGGTAGTCGAATACGGAACCTCCGAAAAGGATCTTCTAGCGTTCCTGAATCGTCAGATTTCCTTAAACGATGAGTTAAAACGCGATTGGGAATCAGCACAAGAGAAAGCGCACATCGAAACAGCACATGCGTCGCGCGAAGGCTATTCCATATTGCCCTTTTCCTCCACAGATTACCCCGATGGTCTTAAGGAAGTTGCGGATCCGCCCATGGTCTTGTTTGGACGCGGCGAATGGCCAGCGAGGAAATCACCCTTAGCTGTTGTGGGAACGCGCAAGCCCACGGGATACGGCAGGGATTTTTGTCGCCGCCTCGCAGTTGAATTGAGCGCCTTCCCGATAAATTTCGTGAGTGGGCTTGCGCTCGGTATAGATGCTGCGATCCATCGCGAAGCCCTTGACATGGGAGCAACTACTACTGCTTTTTTAGCCGGTGGTTTGAAGGCAATTAGTCCAAAACGTCATACGGTATTGGCCCGGGAGCTAGTGGACGAAGGCGGCGGGTATTGGACGGAACAACCGTTTGATCAAGCCCCTCTGAAGCAACTTTTTCCGGTTCGCAACAGATTAATTGCTGGTGCCGCCATGGCAACTTTTGTTGTCGAGGCAGCACGCAGAAGCGGTGCACTTATTACCGCTCAGCAGGCCTTTGATTATGGCAGAGAGGTATATGCTTTACCGGGGGCCTTATTCCAGCCAATGAGTGCCGGACCAAACGCTCTTATTGAACAATGTTGCGCTCAGGCTGTGACTGGGGTTACGGCTTTTTCGACTCGATTTAATCCAAGTTGGTTGAAAAATGACGCTTACGGGGAAGCAACGGAGGATATTACGCTTCCAATGATGCGCCAATTCGCGCCTGGTCGCAAGCTCTCATCGCTTCAATTGCGAATGGCTTTAAATTGTGATAACTCTATCGTTTTCAGAGAGTTGGAGTGGATGTTGAAGCAGGGTGTATTGGAGAAAATTGG
>Ga0257126_1000475_pt1 | contig 32753 bp, 28 predicted proteins | sample SI060_120mmetaG_FD_190151 | JGI IMG/M metagenome (GOLD analysis project Ga0257126, IMG submission 190151) | Marine microbial communities from Saanich Inlet, British Columbia, Canada - SI060_120m | ecosystem: Environmental > Aquatic > Marine > Inlet | place: Canada: British Columbia | collected... | reverse complement strand
TTGTGGTTGATTCATTTGTGGTTGATTCATTTGTGGTTGATTCATTTGTGGTTGATTCATTTGTGGTTGATTCATTTGTGGTTGATTCATTTGTGGTTGATTCATTTGTGGTTGATTCATATGTGGTTGATTCATATGTTCATGTGAATTTGTATTAATTATTTTTAAACTATCAGGTATAACGGGTATATTACTCTGTGATAATGTTTTTCTTTGATCTTCCATCATTTTTAATCTTTCATTAATTGATATATTATCGGTTTTTACATTGATTTGAGGTCTATTTACATATACATTTTTATTATTATGTAATGGCTCATTAATAAATGTTGTATTTAATTGTTTAGGATATTTATAATTATTATGATTTCTATCATTTAAAACAACATCTTTTTTTTTTATAGAATTAAAATCTCTATTATACTTTCTATTATGTGTACTTACAGTATTATCTTTAGCAAGTTTAATAATATTTTGAATATTTGGTAAAAGTTCATCTGCACAAATTTTATTAAATTGTGATTTAACTGAATTTATGTTTTTATCATTAATTTGAGCCATATCTAGTGTTTTATATGTTGATTTAACTATTTCAACAAGATTATTAACAATCTCTTGTTTATGACTACTTTCTAAATTACTAAGTTTATTTTTATTAATTATATTTTTATATATTTCTGTTATATTATTTTTCGATAAAAATTCTGAAGAATATTTACTCATTAAATTAATAAATAATTATTCTTTTAATATTAAACTAATAAAATAATTTATTCATAATCACTATCCGATTCATCTGATATTTCATTACTATTATTTTGATTATTTTCTGAATTAGTATTTTCTGAATGAGTATTTTCTGAATGAGTATTTTCTGAATGAGTATTTTCTGAATGAGTATTTTCTTGATTATTATTATCTAATTCATCCCAATCAGGATAATAAACATCTTCAAGTTTATATTGATCATTATTTAATACACCATGAAGAATTAATGCCATCTTAGCAGCTGCTTGTTCTCCTTCTTTTTTAGATGATCCTTTACCAAAACTTGTGCAAATATTTTTAAAATTTTCATTATTAATGAATTCGTTAATTTTTTTATTATTATATTTTGAACTTAAATGTGGATCTTCTACACCCATTATATATGTTCTTTTATGTGCAGGACCTTCGTTATAAATCATATGATATTTTGGAAATTTCCATTTCATTTTATGATGAAATCTTAATAAATTATCTTTATAATTATTATCACAATAAAGTTTTTCAGAATAATCTACAAAACATTCAAGAAGATTAGTTATAAGTAAACAACATGGTTCAAAACCATTACTTAAAAATAATGCTCCCATAAAAGCTTCAAATACATCTTCATGAATTTTTTCTAAATTTCTTCCGTTTAAACTTTCAATTTGTTTTGAAATAATAAAAAATTTACCTAATCCAATTTCTTTAGAAAATAAAGCTAAATTTTTTTTATCTTCAATTTTAGTTTGTAATCGTGTCATAAAACCTTCATCTTCATTTGGATATCTATGAAATAAATACATTGAAACAACAATTTTAACAACACGATCTCCAAAATATTCTAATCGTTCATAACTTTCGTTTTGTAGTTCAAGTAAAGATTGTGGATTATTTAATTCATCTTTACTTGCTTTTAAAATATCATTTGTGAATACTTCTTTTTTTACATAAGATTTATGTGTAAATGCAGTATGAAAAAATTTCAAACTATTAATTTTATCAATTTTAATACTATAATTATTAAGAATATTAATAATTTCCTTTTCTGAAACTAGAAAATTATTAATATTGTAAGGAATCATATATGTTTCTGTTTCACCATTATCTTTATTTATTATAACACCTGTTTCTAAATAGTTAGTCATTAAAATAAATATATAATTATTCTTTATAATAATAAATCAATTTTTATTTGTATATTTTATAAATAAAAATTAATACTATGCTGTATCTATTAATTCACTAATAAAATCACTTTTACTTGTAATTTTATTAATATCATTATTTTTATTTTTAATATTTTTATTAATATCATTAATACTTGTTTTTAATGTTTTATCAATATTATCATTATTATTAAATATAAATGCATTGCAATAATATGTAAAACATACAATAATAAATGTTAATATGTTAAAATCATAATATTCAATTAGTGATGTTAATAAACATAATGAAATTACTGATAATAATGCTATTATATTATATTTATTAATCATTAATAATTTTTTATTTTTATTTTCTAATTGAAAAATTATTTTTTTATAAACATCTATCATATCACTATATAATATACATTTATCTTGTTCATAGTTTCGCAAATGATTAAAATTATGAAGTAGACCTCTTTGATAAGTAATACTCTTTTCCATTCTTTCATTATCATTTTCTAAAATATTTATTTGTTCTTCTAGATTAGAAATATTATTATTTTGTTCTCTTAACTTATTATTTAATTCTTCATTTGCTAAAATAATATATGTTTCACTTTTATTTTGTGATGATTCAATATCTTTAGTATTATTTTTGTAAATATTAATAGTTAAAGGTTTATCTTCATTTGAATTCATATTAAAATAATAATATATAAATGTAGTAATATATATTATCAATTTTTTATCTAATAATAAGTAATGTTAGAATTATATGTTGTAATATTACTTCATATTGTAATATCGTGCACATATACATGTGCAAAACAAGATAGAAATGATATTCAGCAAATTTTAGATGAAAATAAATTAAATTTAATTGTATCATCTTTAATAATAGTTTTACTATTTTCATTATCAGATTTTAACCAAATGAATACACTTATCAAAATCTTTAAATACACTTAAAAGTTCTTTGTTTTCTAAACATTTAATAATTGGATGATTTATATAAATACTATTTGTATCATTAACAATAAAATTATTTATATAATGAATACATAAACTATATATTAATTGTTGTATATTCTCAACAAATGTATCAATCTTAAATACATCTTTATGATTTTTATATGACATTTTTTCAACAATAACTTTAAATTTTTGAAATATTATAACCCATAATTTAATAACTTGATTTTTATATATAAATGTATCAAACATATTATTTTTTTCAAACCAAAAATTGTTAGTTTTAATAAAATTATTACAATTAATTATAATTTTATTAATTTTTTCTTCACCAATAATATCATTTAAAAAATATCCAAAAGGATTAACATAATATTTTGATATGTTACGTTTCTTATGTTTATAAATAATATTTAGAAATCGGTACTTTGTTTCAAATTTAAAATTATATTTTTTAATTTCATCAATTTCAATATGTAAATAGTTTAAAAGTTTTAAAATATTAATAAAATCATAATATGTTATTATTTTTGTATTATTAATAAAAAATTCTAAATTGTTAAAATTATATTTGACTGGTATAGGACATATATTTTCAATATACCAAAATACTAATCCATTAATACCTATTGTTTCAAGTTTATCATTTTCAAGTATATTTCCAAATGTATGTAAATCATCTGCCCAATTAGGATATATTGATTTTAAGTAAAAATATTCATATCCAAGTGATGCCTTTCTATTATGTTCACATAATTTTAAAAGTTCCATTATTAGTAAAACTTTTAAATATATAAAATAAATATCAATTTTTATTTTATTATAAATGTTTATAATAAAATAATTTTATTTACTCTGATTCATTATCAACAACCTTATCCTCAACTAGAAACTTTTCAAAAAGGCTCTTATAACCTACCCGTGATTCAGGAGTGTCATAAGGTGCTTGATGATTCTTCCATGAGTGAAGATTATGATTAAACGTTGAAGAGAACCATAGCTTCTTCCTATACGATATATATCCTATAGATTCCGGATTATAAGAAGAATGAAATTCCTCTCCTGATTCAGCGCAAATCAAACCACCGTGTCGCCCTCGAGGGAGAAATCGTGGCGACCAATCGTGGTCATTGATGTTAACTTCAACCGTAAGGTTGTTATGTTCAGTCTGTGGTGCATTAGACATTAACATATATATTGAATGGTCTATATATATTTATTTTTTCAATTTTTTTTAATCTATATTTATAACTAATCTAGAACCATTTTTTTTGAAACCCATATCTAGTATTTTATTAAGATTTGATTCAATATATTTGTTAATTTTTATATCAATAATATATGATGGTAATTTACTAAGATTAAAATAATCAAAATTGCTATCTTTACCTTTAATTACCTTATAATCATATTCTCTTTCTACAATACTTTTAACTTTATTTAATATATATTTTATTCTATCTTCAATATTATATGGAAAAGGTAATGTTGGATGATCAAAAGGTATCATCATATATGTATTTTTATTTTTATCTTTACTGGTACTATATTTTTCTAAATATAATAGATATAATTTAATTTCATTACATATACTTGTTCTATTCGTTTTTTTATTAGACTTTATCTTAACATGTGGGACTAATTTTTGTAATCTATTTAACATTTTAAGTAAATAATCTCTATCTTTAGATGTTGAACAAACGGCTCCTTTCAGAGAATATATACCAGTCCCTCTTTTTTTACTAGCATCTTTTTTAATTGGAGGTCTAATTTTAAATAAATCTATAGAATTTGATGAATTTTTATTTGTATTCATATCAATAATACCAACAATAAAATTATCATTTCTATCATTATAGTATTCATATGTTGATTCAAAGTCATAAGCTTTCTTTTTAGTAATAGTTTGTCCTTGTACTGTTTTATCTTCTATAGTATTACCATATTTTTGAACATAATAATTTTCTACTGATATCATATTATCAATATCAAATTTTAATTTTTGTCTTGAATTTAAATCAATATCTTGATTATCATCAAATGGTTGAAAAATATAGTATTTATTTCTTTGTAATATATAACCTGTTTTATTATATTTATCATAAATAGTATCTTTATAATTATTATAATCATTTTCTGATTTAGGAATTAATTGATGTAATGCTAAATCTAAAAAATCTTTATTAAATAATTGAGATTGATGATTTGAAAAGGATACTTTAATTTTATCAAGTATTTCTTCATAAGTATAAACATGTTTAAATCTATATAAATCTTTAATCTTATTTTTAATATCTATTATTTCTGATTTTGCTAATTCATTTGTAAAAGTATTATAATCAATATTCTTAATATCTAAATTTTCATATGTTCCTTTCTTTTTATTATATATATTATCTAATTTATTATCATTACATTTAAAATCACAACTTTGAAAATCACAAATTTCTGGACAAATTAATTTACCTTTCTTTTTATTTTCTAATGTAGGAGGAACACAACCTTTATATTTTTTAATTTCTTCAGGAAATTTATTTCCATGTAATAAAATAGGACAATCAATTGCATTTTCCTTTAATACTCGTTCTACTTTTTTTACTAATAAATACTTTAATTCAGCTTTTCTATATAAATTTTCATCTGATGATAATTCTCCATCTAATGATACAACATATCTATAAACATTTACTACAGGAAATTTATTATTATCATTAATAACTGCAGTGTGTTTACACATACGGATCGCACGACCAATAACCTGATGAACTTTACCTAAATTATAATGTACATCTAAAATATGTGTTTCTTTTACATTTTCTAATGTAACACCTTCTGTCATAACTTTACTACCTAAAACTAATTTAATCATTTTACCATTCTTATTTTCTGAATTATTAAAAACCTCTCTAATAATTTTTTGTTTAACTTCTGATATTTCATCGCCTGAATCATCACCACCAGTTACAATTAAAAAAGTAGAAGGATAAAATTCAGATAAATTTAATTTTTCTTTTTTAAATTGACCAAATGTCTTACCAGTTCTATAATCTAATGTATTATCATTTATATTATAATCACTAGAATTCATACTATACTCTAAATATCCATTAACTCTTAATGCTTCAGCAAATAATTCCATACCACCAGCTTTTACTAAATTAGAAAATATAAATGCAGTTCCTGTACCTTTATAATTTTCAGTTAATTTACTCAATCTTTTTATACATTTGTAAAATTTTATAGAAAATGGTTTTAAATAATTTAAATGAAGAATATTTCCAGTTATATTTTTATTTTCATTTATATCAATAAAGTTATCAATATCATCTTTTTTTATTTTACCTTTAAAAATATTTTTATTTATAAGTTGAATTAATTCTTTTTTATTTGTTGATATTTGTGATATAATTTTATTTAATCCATCCGCAGAATAAAATCCATTTAATTCTCTATTATTTGAACTTAATCCAGGATAAACAAAGTTAGCTGCAGATGAACTAGCCCGATCTAATGTATCATCAACATTTGCTTTTGTGTTTTTATAATATTTTAATTGAAATTTTTCCATCATACATCTTACAACAGGAGTAAATAACATATTTGGTAATATCTGACCTTTATCAATACGTTGTGCAAATGTATATGGCATACTTCCTCTAAAATATGATACATATCCACTAGACATTTTACCTAAATATTCTTCTCCTCCTGATTTAAATTGCATTCTATAATTTTTTTCATTAGTAAATATTTTATCTCTTTTTATTTGATTATCTAATGGTCTTAAAAAATTTAATATATCAACAATATCATCTGCTAAATTTTTCATAGGTGTTGCAGTTAATAAAACTACTTTTAAATTTTTTGAATTTTTAATAATTTTTTTTAATGCTTCACCATATTCGTTACCTGTTAAATTATGAGCTTCATCTACAATTAAAATACTATTATCCATATTTGTAATTTTATCAACAACAATTTCTCTTTCAAAATCACCTTCTTCTGTTTTTCGATAAGTAGTTTTAATTTTTTGATTATCAACTATTTTTTTTTCTGATATTTTTTCACCTAATACTTTTTTATAAAATGTTTTATATGATAAAATTTTATAATTTTGTAATGCACCATATATAGCTATTTTTTTTTCTGTTTCAATATCTGCTTTAGTCATTTGCTCTAATAAATCTTTATTTTTAAGATAAGTTTCACCAGTACAAAATAATAATTCACTTTTAAATGTTTCTTTATTATTTGGTCCAAATGTTAAAATATATATTTTTGTATTATATTTTTTAACTTGTTCTTTAAACTGTTCAGCTATAGATATAGCTGTACATGTTTTACCTGTACCAGTACCATGCATAATTAATAGCCCTGTATATGGTGTTTCTGGTGATAAAAAATTATCTAATAAAATTTGTTGTTCACGTAATTTAAATTCACCTTTACATATTTGATCTCTATATTCTTTAATATCTTTATAATCTTCAAGTATTTCTCTTTGTGGTATTTTATGATAATAAAACTCACGTTTTTTATATATTTTAGATTGAAAATTTTCATCATTTGGTAATGGATAACTATAATCTATATTATTATTTTTCATATATAAGATAATATAGATATTTTATTATCAAACGCGTATTTTTTAAGTTTAAATTTAATATATATAAATATAATTTATTTATAAATGGATTATTCCCATAAAAAAAAGATTAATGATAAAATAGAAAAAATTAAAAATAAAGAAATCTTTTTTGAAATTTATAATACAATTAAAGATGATATAAATAAAAATAAGAATATTACAATAAATAATAATGGTATTTATTTTGATTTAAATAAACTATCAGATGAATTAATTATTAAAATAGAAAATATATTAAATGAAAACTTGATATCAACAGATACTGATAATTAATTAAAAATAAATTCTTTACCCATATATTGAATAGATTCTTTATTTTTAAAATTTTTAAAAATTAATAGTAATAAATCACTTATATTATGTAACTTTATTAAATTTAGTAATCCAGAAGTAATAATTATTTCATCACTTTTTAATATAATATTAGGATTATTCATAAAACTAATTAATGTTACATATTTTATTTTTATATTATCTACAAGTAGATCTTTATTTATATCACCCTCTAGTACTAAGAAAGTGTCTTTATTAATATATGCTTTTAAGGAAGAATGATAAATATTATTATTTGTTACATTATATGATTCAATACTTTTTGGATTTCTTTCACATATTGTATAAATATTCAAATTATCTATTTTATCAATAGAATTACAAAGATAAATTATTGGAATAACAAAAATATCGTTTTTTTTAATTTTTGAAATAATACCAATTAGTTTTTTATCTTTATCATATACTGGTGATCCTGAATTACTTGGTTTAATCATATCATTTAAACATTCCATTACATAATATAAATTTTTAACATTACCTGGTAACATATTAATAGGAAAATAGTGATTATTTTTATATTTTAATCGTTTTGTATCACAGTAATAAAAATTACTTGAATTAATTTGTTTTTTACTGAATTTATTAAAAACAAATTGATCCATGGTGTAATCTATATTTTTAAATAATATTTCATTCCAACTACAAATATTTAAATTATCTTTATCAAAATTATTCTTATTTATATTTATATAAGATATAGGATATCCATGATGAATTCCTATAAAATATATTTGTTTATTATATTTAATTAAAAATGATTTACCAATTGTTTTTACTGTTTTATCTAATATACTAGGATGATGGTATATTATTTCTTGCATCATTAATATATATTTATTATATTATGATTAAAATTAATCAATTTTTTATATACTATACTATATTTTGGCTTTCTTGATCATTTCTATATAAATATAATAAAGGAAAATAATTTCTATTATTGAATGGAAAGTAATTAAATGTTTTATAATTATTTGTATCACTTATAAATTTAGTCCAATTATTACCATTTAAATTTATTATAGTATCCTTTCCTTTTTCATATCTAATAATATATTGATTTTTAATATTTATATTATTATAATGAAATGGAAATAAATATGCTAAAGCTTTTGCAGAAATATTAGTTAATGTTGTAATATATATATTATCATCAATTATATTATTTTTTAAATAAAATACGAAAGATGATGTATTATTAAGTAATGTATTTACCGGTCCATTTATATATGTTGTTTGCAGATTAGCACCAATATTATTTTTTAATAATGTATAATAATCATCATTATAATCCATTAAAATAGAAACATTTAGTGGATTACTAAATACAAATACAATATCTAATTTACTCATTTCAGTTAAATATGGTAATGGTTTTTGTAGTGTTAATTTTATATTTTGTATCCAATCAAATATAGATTCTTCATTATATTTACTATCTAAATCTTTATCAGCTGCAATAATACCTATTAATAATTCAGTTAAATTTAAATAATATTTTTTTATAACATTAGAATCAATATTTTCTTCTTCACATACTTTTTCAATAGTAAAATAATTATATTTTATTTCATTAAATATTTCATTCTTAAAATTACCTGATTTACCTAGCCAATATAAAAATCCATTTGTATCATTTAATTTTCCATTAAACTTTAACCAATTTAATATATTCCAATCATATAAATATTCTTTTGGAGGTTTATATGTAAAATTATATTTTTTATAAATTTCTAATAATTTTTCATATTGAGGTTTATATTTCTTGTATATATATCCTTTATCATTTATAATTTTATAAATTTTAAAATTAAATTTAGTTCTAAATAATTTACATATTCTATGTAATGAATTAAAATCAGAATTAGATCTAAATCTATTATAAAAAGATTGAAATTCTACTATTTTTTCATTTTTCTTATTTTTAACAGCTAATGCTGCTAAATTATTATTACATGCAGATAATAAAGATAATACCTCACATGTATCTAATAGTATATCATAACCTTCAGCTAATAATAAAGCCATACCATCATTTTCTGTTAAAAATTCAGATTCTAACATTCTTCTAAATTCATTTACTTTACCGATTAAATTTGTTTTTATATTATATGTTTCATTATTTATTTTAAATCTTAAATATTGTAATTTTAATTTAAGATTATTTTCTAGATATTTAAAATGATATGGATCTAATTCATTTGTTTCATCTTCATTATATAAAATAATTTCTCCGCATATATTTCTTTTAATTTTAGTTTCATTTGGATGTATAATGTAGAAACTACCATCATTATCATATAAATTACTTTTAGGTAATCCTGAATTATATCTAATTATAAAATTAAATTCTTTTTCAATATTATTAATAAAATTACTTTTATCTAATATATATGTTTTAAAATATGGTTGTATAAAATATTCTTCTGTTAACGCGTTTTCTTCATTAAATAAGTATTGATTTTTTATAATATCCATAATACCATTTTTCTCCATTTCACCTTTTGCTTTCATATTAAATAAATTAATAAAATGTGGAACATTATTTAAACTCCAAAATGAATTAGTAATAGAATTAGTTTTAATAATATCTTTAGCAATATCAACTAATGATGGATTATTATAATTTTTTCCTAAATTTGGTGCCAATTTTATAAAACTCTCACTAAAATCAATTTGATTTATACCATATTTAGGTTTAACACCTGCCCTTTTTCCTTTACCATACATATAATATACATCGCCAGATGCAACACGTCCAACACGACCCTTTCTTTGAATTCTACTAGCTTCTGATATTTTTTCTATATTTAATTCACCTATATCTAAAACACGATTATATGTTAACACTTTTGCATATCCTGTATCAATAACATATTTTAATCCATCAATTGTAATAGATGCTTCTGCTACATTTGTAGCTACGATTACTGCTCTTTTATATGTACCTTCTGCTACATCTTTTGCATCAATATAATTTTCTCCCCACTCCAAATAAACATTTTCACGTCTATTTCTAATTTTTAAAACTTTAGATGATATTTTTTCAACTATATCTCTATATTTACTATTCATGTCTGAATAAAAAGGTAATGCAATAATATCATTTGGTAATAATTTATTTAATGCTTGTAATGCTTTTTTAATTTCATTTGCACCTGTTAAAAATAATAAAAGTTGTCCTCCTGTAGATTTATTACAAATATCCAATATTTTATCATAACTTTTTTCCTGTGCTAATATTGAATTTTTCTTTTCGTTACTTCCAAATTGTTTTTCAATATCTTCATCATAATATTCATTAATAGTATATTGTGTTGTTTGTCCAAAAATAGATATATGTATCCGACGATCTAAAAATATACTTTGAATCATAAAATTAGTATCATTTACTATTGGATGATTATCTAACGGTCTTTTAATTGGATAAACTAAATTATCATTAATATTTCTAAAATAACTTCTATATATAGGCTCATCGTCATCCATAGTAGCAGAAACAATAACTAATCTAATTGAATTATTATAAAAACAGGTTTGTTTCATTAATGTTAATATTAAATCCATATTAGTATTATGTTCATGTGCTTCATCAACAATAACTATATCATATTTATTATTTAATCCATACATAAATTCTTCTTTACCATCTTTCACAGGTTTTTTTACTTTTGTTTTTAATAATGGATTTGATAATAATTCTTCAAATAGTGTACCATCCGTTGCCATTCTTAACATTAAATGATTAGTATTATCTTTTGTATGTCTATCTTTTTGATCTTTATATTGTAAATAAAATTTATCTGTTTTCATTTCATTATTTAAATATTGTCTTACATTTTGTATTCCCATTTCTTTTGATATCCATTTAGCATTTCCTTCTGTTGGTGAAATACGAGGTTGTGTACAAATAATTTGACCATTATTTTTATAGTCATACATTTTTAATGAATACATTAACAGTTTTGGAACTTGAGTACTTTTTCCTGTACCTGTACCACCAGTAACATAAATAATATTATGATTAATATAATGATTATAAAAATTAATCTGTGACACCCAATCCATTGCATAAAACATATAAAAACTTAATTCTTTTGTTAATGCTTTACTATAATCTTTTTTATTTTCTTCTGTACCATCAATTGAAAATTTATCTAACTGATAATATGGTTTTGATGTAACAAAATAATTAGCATCAAATAAATTTTTATAATTTCTTTCACTAATCCTATTTTTTTTATATTCTTCATAATATCTTTCTCTAATATCTTTATCATTTATATAATATTCTTTGTAAAACATTTCTTGTATATCTTTTTCTTTTAATTTATGCTTTGTTTTTATTTGATAATCTTTACTGGATATTGGATCAAAATATTCTTTTAATATTCTTTTAATTTTATTTCTTTTATTATTAATATTACCAAGTAAATATTTATCATTTGTTAATTCTTGATTAACTGTAAATCTACTTAATATCCCATTTTCACTAAGATAATCCCATACTAATTTAATATTTATTTCATTAAAATCTGATAATATATTATTAATAATAAAATTATAATTTCTATCTCCTTGACGTTTTATATTTTCACGTAAATTTAACCATCTTCTATCTATAATTAAAAATTTAACAAAAAACTGTTTTTTATCATCAAATGATAAATTTTTAAAATTTGTTCCTAATAATTCCCAATTATTATTGTGAGATAAATTTTTAGCAATGTTATATATATTTTTTAAATTAATAGAATAATTATTAGTTTCGTCTTTTATTAAATTAAAAAAATTATTATTAATTATTTTTTTTTTAGTTTTAATATCTTTCATAATTAAATACTTTCCATATACAGTATTTTCTAAATTTATTATAGTTTCTTTTAAATAATTCCATAATATACCATGCAAATTATTATTTACCAAATTAGTAATAGTATTTTTTATAATATCAATATCTATTTCTTTTTTTTCGATATTATCTATATCTTCGGTTTCTTTATCAACAACAATATATTCTTTTTTAATATTATCTGGAATAGCAAATCTTTCTGATGAATTATTAAACATAAATAATAATAAATTTTTAAAAACATCTTTTTCAAAATTTAAATTTAATTTAATTTTAGTATCATTATTTAATAAATCCATAAAAGTTATTAATTTATTTTTAAAAATATTTTGATTATTAATACTCAAATTATCAAAACTATCAAATTTAAATATTAAATCAAAATTAAATAGCAAAGAAAGATATTGTATATAATAATATCTTTTATTATCTAATTTTCTATTATATAATACCCATTTAATTTTTTTTACTGTTTCATAATAACCATTTCTCATAACATTATAATAATCACCAAACCATAAATATTTATTATCCCTTAAAAGATCACGAATATTATTATTTCCTCTAGGAATAATATTTTTTAATTCTAATAATTCTTTTTTTGAATAAGTAAAAAAATCAGATAATTTATAATCAGTTAATGGAATAACATTAATCCAATTAACATATAATTTACCATTAGTTATTTTAATTGTTTCTAACATTGATACAAAATTATGATGCATTATAGTATAAATTAATTTTTCATCATTTTGATATAAATTTAAAATTGTATCATTATTTTTGTCCATTAATCCAATTGAAAAATTACTAATACTTAATTCATTATTAAATACATCCATGCTATTAGATTTTAAAATAGTATTTTTAATTTCTTTATTACTTTTATTATATAAAATCATATTAAGATCATTTAATTTATTAAAATTTTCTCTATTATTATTTTTATCATTAATAAAAGGTAATAATGTTAATAATAATGCAATAATATCTCTATTATTATTCTGTGTCCATTGATCATACATATAAGCTTTTATTTTATTATCATATAAATAAAAATATTTAACGGAAATATATTCTATTAAATATTCTATTAATAATTGTAATACATCTATATCATTTCTATTTAATTTTGGAAAAACATTTTTAATTGAATCATTAATATTTGATCTAATTTCATTATTTATAAATATATATTTATAACTTTTAATTTTATCTAAAATTTTATTTAATTTAGTCATTAAATTAAATTATAAAAATAATTTAATATAAAAACTTTAATTATAATTAATTGGTTTATAAATCCATTCATCTACATCCCATACTTTTGTTATTCCACCTTTTGGATAACTATCTGTAAAAGCATGTTGATAGTCTAAATCTTTTGTTGCAATTTTTAAAATAGAATTACATATAGCTTGATGTGTAACTAACAAAATTCTTTTTCTTGATTCTAAATTATCATTCATTAATTTTGTTAAAAACATTTTAACTCTTTTATTAACTTCATGTTCATTTTCTGGATAATTAATGTTTTCTGGTTGAAATATACTTTTATAGTTAGGATTATAATTAAAAGATTTTGCTAAATATTCTGGTAATCTTACTTGATATGAATTTTCTGGAACCAAGTAAGAACTTTGAAATTCACATAAAGAATATTCTAAATTAATTTTTTTATTATGTTTTTTAGAATATGGATATATAGTTTGTAAGGTTCTTATATAAGGAGAACTATATATAATATCAAAATCAATATCTTCTAATTCTTCTATCATTTTAATTGAATTTTCTAAACCATTTTCTGTAAGTGGACTAAACATAGTTGCATCCTGAGTTCTATCTTCATGACGTAATATATATATTTTCATCTTATATATATATATATATATATATTTATTTAAACATTATTTATTGTTGAACACACTCTGGTCGACCTTCATTAAAATGTTGTTCGTTATAATTTTGTTTATTATGGGATGGTTCCCTATCTTGATTTTTATATTGTTTTAATTTTTTAACAGGTATTTTAGTGTTATTTAATTCTTCAACAAGTTTAATTTCTTTTTGGTATTCTGATAAATTCATTTGTATTAAAATATTTTTTAATTCTTTTTTCTCGGTTTGATCTAATATACTAATATCTGGTTTTTCACTTTCAATATGTACATATAAATTACCTTTATTTCCATTTGAATCTTTTAATCCTTCACCGAAAATAACTTTAGTATCCGAAAAATTAGTTTGATCTTTTGTATTTACATAAATATATTTATCATCTAATGTTTTTATTTTTCTTGTAAAACCAAATAAATCTTGATAAAATGGTATTGTAATTTTTGTATGTAAATCATTACCATCACGTTCATATGTTTCATGATCTTTAATATTAATAACTACTATTAAATCTGTCCTTTTTGTTTTATATACATGTCCTTTTTTAGATAATTGTATTTTGTTTCCATTTACTAAACATTGTTTTAATGGTACATTAACATTTTTATTTTTAATATTAAATTTTGTACCATTACAAACAGAACATCTATCATTTGGACTAATAAAGTTTCCACTACCATTACACTTTTGACATGGCATAATTATTTGTTGTATCATATGTCCTTGTTGTATTATTTTAATTTGTTTACCATTACCATTACAATCATCACAGTTTGAATCTTTTTTTGATGTTGTACCAAATCCATCACATGCATTACAAAATATATTTACATTATAATTAATATTAATTGTTTTTTCATTAAAAATTTCTTCAAGTGTAACTGTTTTTTCTAAAATATAATGATCCTCTTCATTTTTTTGTGGTTTATTACTACTAAATGGACTTCCTCTAGAAAAAGGAAAACCACCCATACCACCCATACCACCCATACCACCCATACCACCCATACCACCCATACCACCCATTTGACTCATAAATTGACTAAATATATCTGATGGATCTATTCCAGGACCTTCACTTCCGTGTTTTAAAATATCAATACCAACTTGGTTGTATATTTTTCGTTTTTTACTATCACTTAATATCGAATAAGCTTCGCCTATTTCTTGAAATTTTTTAGTTGCTTCATTTTTATTATCTTGATTTCTATCTGGATGATGTTTCATTGAAAGTTTACGATAAGCTTTTTTAAGATCATTATCATTTACATCCGGATTTACATTTAATCTATCATACAATATTGTATCAATTGGCATATTATCTAAAATAATAGAATATTTATTTAAACATTTTATAAAAATTGATTATAAATATTTTAAAGAAAAATAATTATAATATAATAATGTCAAGTGTTGAAATTTTAGGAAATAGAGAATTATTCTCTTCAAAAACCGCGATTAAGCGACTAAAAAAAGATATTAAAAATGAAAGTAAATTAGAACCATCTGATTATTTAATTGATGGATATACATTTAGAGTAAGTAAAGATAATAAAAAAGATACAGATATTAAAAATTATAAAGTAGTATTAATGACATTAGATGAATATGCATCAGAAGAAAAAAGACGACAACTTAAACAAAGAATAAAAACATATCAAAAAGTAAGAGGTGGTGCAATGAAGAGAGAAATGGCATCATTAAAAAGATCTATACCAGATAAAATTTTTAAAGCATATCAAGATTTACTTAAAGTTGGAACATTTAAAATTTCACCTCCTGATGAAATTATAAATAATATTGAAAAACATAAAATGCAAATTGCAATGATTAATGGTAATCCAGGTATTGTAAGTAATAATTCAAAAGCAAATAGTGCTATAAAAAAATACTTTAAGGTATTAGGTGATTTTTTAAATATTGAACCCGTAAAAATTAAAGATCCTACTCCACCTACAAATAATGTTCCTAGTGTAAAAGAAGATATCGATTCAGATACAGAAGAGGAACCAGAACTTGTAAGTATTTAATAATATATTAGATGATTATATTATACCATTTTTTTAATCTATTTTCTTTATTAGTCCATTTTCTTTTACATCTTTCTTTAATGTTTTTTCTTCTCTTATTTAGTTCATCTTCAGAAAGATTTTTACGTCTTTTTCTAATTCTATTTCTATTTATTCTACTAAATGGTATATTATAGTTATCATCATTTGTGTTTAATTGATTAAAGCTATCTAATAATTCATTCATATTATTAAGCTGAGAAGGAGGATTATATGATATATAATTGATGTTTAAATCTTTTCTTAATTTTATTTCACTTTGTGTATATTTAAAACTTGATCTACAAAAGGGACAAGTTTGTTTTTGTAATTTAAGAAAGCAAGAAAAACACATTTTGTGACTACAATTGAGTTCCTTCCAATTATTATTAACTGGAATGGATAAACATATATTACATTCCTCCATATACTATAGTTAAGAAAAAAACTTAACATATTTATCAATAAAAAACCTTTATAATTTTATTAATAAATATAATACTATATTAATAAGATTAGAAAAAATATAATATATATTAATGAATATTAAAAGAAAATTTACAAAAATATTCAAAATGTTTTTAGATGAAAAAAAGTCTGATGAATTAATAAAAATATTACAAACTCTTTATAAAAAAAAAATATTATCAAAAGAATTAATTTTAAATTTAGTAAAAGGTTTAGTAATAATTTTTTATATTGACAATAAATATTATGAATTATATTTTGAAATATTATATCATTTTTTAAATAATATGAATGAACCAAAACAAAAACAAATTATTAATTCATTATCAAAAGTTAATTTAAGTTTACAATTTGAATTAGAAGAATATTATATAGATAAAGTAATAATATATACAAATAATTTATTAACAATGATTGTTAATTATGATATTGAGAATATATTAGAAATTTGGAGTTTTATTATAACTCAAATTAGAAAAATTAAATTAAGTAAAGAACTTAAAATTTTATTATATTCTCAATTAGTTAAAGATACTATAAGTACTTTAAATGAAGATAAAGAAAATAGTATAAATAAAATTAAAAATAATATTAATATTATTATTAACTTAATAAAAAATATGTAAATATATTTATTGATTAAGAATATTTATTGTTCTCATACAATGTTTATTACAAATAATTTTATTAAAACCAATAAATTCTAAAACTAAATGAATAGCAAAACCAGTTATAAAAAAAGCAAGTATTAACAATTGATTTGTTTGGTTACTTACACAAATATTATATATAATGTAACCAATAATGCTTGAACATATTCCAACAATAGTACATTCTAATAATAACATTAGAATATATTAGATAATAATTTTAAAATAATAATTTATACTCTTATAAATCTAGTGGATTTAATGTTTCATTTTCATCTTCACATTCCGAATCTTCATTTAATTTTTTAAATTTAATTTTATTATAACCTTTTGGTTTATAAGTTTGTTTTAATTCTTTTTCAATAAATTCATAAAGTTTTTTACTTTTTGGTAGTGGTTCTCCATCATGTACATCACGAAACCACATTTTAAAATTTGTTGTTAAATCTCTTTTGAGAATATTAATGGTATTATCATTAATAAATTCAATACAATTATCATAATATTCTCGCATAACATCTTGATCTTTACGATAGTTTTTAGTACTCATACAAACCTCTTCTGGTTGAACAAGCTTACCATTTGAACAATATTGAGTGGTATAAATATGAACTAAATAACTATTAAAATACGGAGCCCATTTATCTATCTTTTCTTTAAGAGTTTCGTCTATTTTAAATTGTAATGGATTACTTGGATCTGGATTATCTAAAAACTCAGATGCAAAATCAATTTTAACAACTCGACGCCAAGTACCATTATCAGTCCCTTTAATTTCAAGCATATCATTACAAGCCATAAAATGTGTTAATTGTGGTTTAAAAATACACATTTCTTTTGATCCAGCAAAAAGATCACGACATTGAATTTCATCATTACCTGAAAGTTCTTTAAAAATACCTATATTAAGTTCTTCGTCCATACCTGGTTCTTGAAATACACTTGCACGAGAACCTTTCATTTTTATAATTTCTGGAGATGCAGCATTAGATGCATTACGTTTTCGTGTAAGAATAGTAATAGGGCATGGTAAATAATAATCACCTAATGCTTTACTAAGAAGAGAAAAAGTTAATGATTTTCCATTTGAACCAACTCCCGTGCAAAAATAAAATTTTTCTTCTCGATTAAATCCAGATACAGTTGTTGATAATACTTTAAGAAAATATTCACGCACATTTTTATTTACTAATACCTTTTCAAAAAATCCTTCAATTTGTTTTTTATATGGATTATTATTACTCCAAGGAATATAATCTAATCTTGTTGTGAATGAAATATGATCATCTGGATGTCCTGATCTAAATTCACACTTTTCTAAATCATATACACCATTTTCATAACCAATTAGATTTGGGTTTTCATCAAGATTATCCATAAAATGTTTATCGTAAAATATATGTTTCGCTTCACGTAAAATCTTTTCTTTAAATGTGATATCTTGAAGTTTTTCTGCTACTTTACGATATGTACCTGCATTTTCTAAAAGTGTTTTCTTTTCTCCTCCAGATTCTTCCATTGCTAGTGTACTCATTTCATTTGATGCAATAATATATTTATTTGCAAATTCTTTTGATAAAATTAAAATTAATGATCCATTACCGGGAAACCATCGATTGTTCTTAAAGTGATACCAATCACCTAACTGTTTTGAGGTGTTTATACACACAAAACGGTCCTGGTAAGCATTATAGAATGCCGTGGCTAATCCAAAAGTGTTATCGGGTTTGTTTTTTTTTATCATGAAATTAAATTCTTCTGACATATAATTATTATATTCTTTAGGACTGTCATCTTTTGCCCAGCTCATTAAAGATCTAATAGTTAAACCACTTCGTCTCATACTATTCCAAAGTCTTTCACATTCACCTTCTTTAAATTTTTTTGAACGTTTACTAAATATAATCCAAGTCGATAAAAGAGCTTTATGTGTATTATGTAAAGCCCATCCAGTACGAATCCAATCATGATAATTATCCGAACGTTGATATGATAACATATCAACTAATTTAGATGCTCGAATAATATTATCATCATCCTGTGGTATTAGGTCATCAATATGATTTTTTGTATTCATAGATACACTAATATTATTATACATTTCTCTAACTTTATTAGAATCTAATCCATTTATTAAAGGTGTCATATATTTTCTATTATAACGTTTATTATAGAGAGATAAAAAAGATATTATTTTTGTTGTTGAACCTAATGTTTCACTATTAATTTCATTATTTTCAAAATCATATATCTTTGAAATATAATATGGATTACTTGCTGGTTTTACACATCCATACATCATCCATGGATTACTTGCTACAACTTGTTTATCAATTGGATTTGGATTACAAAAAGATGTAAACATATCTGTTTTACTATATTTTTTAATTACCTCTTCACAAATAAGATATCTTACTTTTTCTTCAACAACAAGATATGGAAAAATAACATGAAAACCATCTTTATATTCACCATTTTTATTAACAGGAGCACTTTTTTCAAATAATATACATGTTAAGTTATTATTTGTTACATTTAAATATTTTCTTATAATAATTCGGTAAGAGCTAATTATATCATTAATCATTTGTTCATCATATAAACGCCCATCATTATAATTTTCTTCTGGTATTTTAAGATCTATATCAATTTTAATTGGACCATATTCTTGTGGCTTTTCAGCAATTGGGAGATTAATATTATATTTTATTCCCTGACTAATAAGTTTGTGTAATAATTTAATATTTTCTTTGTTAGTAATATTAAATTTACCATGAAAAACATGACCACCTAAAGATACATGTGTATACGTATTATCTGCTGTTTTGACTTGATTTAAGAGATCATGAATACCTTTTTTAATAGTCTTTTGTTTACTTTTAATTGACTTAATATTGGACATTATTATACTAAAGAATGATTTTTTAAATATTTAATTTCAAATTTTTTAACTTATTTTAGGTGTATTGATATTTTGAATAAATTATAAAATTTTATATATTTTTATACTCAAAAATATATAAAATTAAAGTATTTGGAAACAGTGCTTATTTAGAAATATTTTATATAAATAAAAATTGATATATAAAATATAAAAAGATAATATATAATAATATAATGTATTTTTGTCCAAAATGTAATTATACTTTCGATGTATCAAAAAATTTAGAAATATCAGATGATAGAAAAAGTATTAAAAATGTTATTGATGTTTTTAAATTAATAAAAAAAAAAGATAACTTATCAAATTATGTTGCTGAAAATTTTACAATAGATGATGTTAAACAAAGTAAATATTATGATAAAATTTCTTCAAATAAAAAAAATTCAATAAATCAACTTTTTAATTCTAATACATCTAATATTAGATTTCATTGTAATAATTGTAATTATAAAGATAGTATTACTACATCATTACAATTATATAAAATAGATTTAAATTTAGATATTATAGATAATAAGTCGATTGAAGATAATAAATTAATTATTAAAAATCCAATTTTACCACGTACAAAAGATTATATGTGTAAAAATGTTAATTGTATAACTCATAAGGATACTACAAATAAAGAAGCAGTTTTTTATAAACTTAATAATTCATATAATGTTATTTATGTTTGTACTGTATGTTATAATTCATGGAACTAATTAAATAAATGTTTTAAATGATCTTTTTTTAACTCACTTAAATCCCATAATTCATATTTATCATTTATAAATCTTTTAACTTTAAAAGGAACCATATCATATCTTAATTCTTCGATAGCTATTTCTTTATATTCAAAAGCATCAGATTCTTTATTAATTTTAACTAATGGTTTAGCTCCCATTGTTAATTGTTTTGTACGTTCACCAATAATTCTAACAAATTCATACATTGTTAATTTATTTTTTGTAATTCTATTTTTTTTATCTACAATTTCATATTTATTTTGTTCAGTTTTTTGTTGTATAATACTATCTAAAATACAGTTATCTTCAATTGTCATTCCTTCATCTGACATAATAACATCTTCTGTATCGATAGTCGAAGAGATTGTTTCTGAATCCATTATATTTAGATATATATATATTTTTATATAATAATTTCAATATTTTATTAACAATATATCTTTATATTTAATATATATATCTATACATATATATATTAAAATTATAGTAAAAAAATTGAAAAAATTATTCTTAATACCTTCCATTAATAAAAACCTTATAATGTTAAATTCATTTGATAATACTGAACATAAATATAATTATTGTACTGCGCCAGAAGGCGATGTACCTACTACAGGTAATGGAGGCTGGATAGGTTCCTAAGATAGATATAACTTACAATTAGATATATCTATCCGATTATTTGGATTGATTTGAATCATTCCAAATAATAACTTTATTATTTTTTTTTTATAATTAGACTCTCTTAAATTATTTTGTAGTATATCACCTAAATTATTTTTATTTTGAATATTTTGTACACGTAGTTTTCCTTTTTGAAAAAAATTATTGTATTTTTTCCCTTTTTTAAACATATATTTTGGAAATGTTTCACACGCATTTTCTATTAATGATAAATGATCAATATCTGTTTCATATGTTGTATTTCCATCTGGATCAAATAATAATTCATTGGTACATAGTTCATATAATGTACATCCAAGAGCCCATATATCAACAGATTTTTTACAATTACTTAATAATATAATTTCAGGAGCCATATAATATTGTGTACCAAATGTATTTTCCATTATATCTTCATCACTACAGTGACTTCCAAAATCTGATATTTTAATATTTATATTACTAGTATCACCATCCCAAAAATATTTATCATTTACATCTAAATAGGTTAATTCTGTTTTTTCAATTGAATTTACTATAGAATTATGAACTTGTTGTCTTATTTTAAGTTTTACATCAATTGGCATTTTTTTTATATTTTCTATTTTTTTACCTTTATCTAACCAGTATTTTTTCTTTACATCAGAATAAATCTTAATAAAATTTTTTTCTTTATATTTATCAATATAATATTTATCTCTATTATTTAATCCACTAATTAAAATATTATCAGGTTTTAGATCACCATGAAAAACTTTTGTAGTATTATGTAAATAATTTAAGCCTTCGCATATTTGATTATGGATTCTTACTATCATATCATATGGTAATCCATTTGAATATTCTGGTTTTTTTAATAATTGATGTAAATTCATACAACAAATATCATAAACAGAACAAATAAATGTTTCTATATTATTATTTATAAATCTTTTTTCAGTAAAACAATCAATTATATTATTTATATATTTATGTTTAGCTAGTTTTTTAAGAAAAATAACTTCATCTTTTCCTTCATCATAATCATCATAATTTTGAACTTTGAGTGCGTAAAAATTATTATCTTTAATTGAAAAAACTAGCCATACAATACTAAAAGATCCACTACCTAATTTTGAAATTACATTATAATTATTGATTATATCACCATGTAGATCAATATTAGTTTTATATGATTCTGTATCTGTATCAGTATCCATTCCTGATAAAGATTCAGTACTATAAATAGATAAGTTTGATTTAGAACTCATTATATTTAAAAAATATATATAATTAACTTTTAAATCGTAAAGTTTTTATTTTTTTCTACAATTATTTAATGAAAGATAATAATCTTGAAACTCCAATATATATTAGAAAATTAAAACCAATTGGTAATATTATTAAACCAGGAGAGGTTTATTTACATCCGGTTACTTTAGAAATACGAGTAAATAAAGATAAAAAAAATATAATAGCTACACAACCTTATTATTCTGATAAAACTAAAAATTTTGTATATGAATGGTATTATAATGATTTAAAAGAACAAACTAATATTGATTTAAAAAAATTTATGACTTTACCATATTTAAATTTAGATATTAATTATATGTTACAATTATATGATATATATGATATTGATAAATTAATTATATGGTTAGATGAAAATATTAAAAATAATAGTGAGTATACATTTTTAAATAGATTAATAAATATTTGGATTAAATATAATTTAGAAAATTTACAAAAAGATAATAATATTTTAATCTCAATATATATGAAAATTGGAAATGCTTATTGGGAAAAATATATAAAAAATATTAATGAAAAAGATATAAAAAACTATATTAACGAATGGATTAATAATATTAATGTTAATGATTATTTATTTGATTTAGGGAATGATTTAAAAAAATATATTAAGAGTAAAAATATAAAATAAATTAATCTTGCATAAGTGTTTCCTGATTAAAATCATTATTTCTTCCTCTAGATTGCATTACAAATTTTGGAAGATCTGTTCCATAGTATGCATCTGCTTTTGCAACAACATTTCGAGTATATTCTAATTCTAAATATTCTGGTGTATGTCTTTCTTTTTCTGCAGCGGCAATAGTTCTTAATTTATATGCTTCTGCCGTTGCTGCTGTTTTAATTGTTTCTGCCTCTTTATCATCTTTAATTGCTTGAATTGCTTTATCTGCTTCTGCCTCCATTTTTAATTGTTCTTTTTTAATTTGAGAAACTAATTTATTTCTTTGTGCATCTTGTTCTTCTTCCATTTTTTGTGTTAGCTTTTGTTGAAGAATACGTTCTTGAATTTTTTTTTGATTTTTAATTTTTGATTCTTCCATTGTTTTAATATCATATAATTTTTTAAATTCATTATTAATTGCTGGTTTCTTTAGGGAAACATCAATAATTTTTAAATGTGTATTAAATCTTTCTTGATATGCTGTAAGTTCTTTTTTAATTTTTTCATCAATTCCATCAAACTTTGTTCTATAAATTTCATCTTGTGTCATTGTAGAACATGTTTCATAAATTACTTTATGAATAATATTTTCAATAAGTAGCTTTTCATAGTTAGGGGTAAAACGTGTAACAATATCTAAAATATGTTCTGGATTATGACTTGGTTCATTTGTAACTCGAACTTCATAAAACATAAGATCATTACCATCACTTGATCCACATGCAATATGTCCAAAAGAATCTACATCTTGTTGGATTTTTATTGGTACTATTTCAGAATAGATAGGTAGATATATATGCCAATCTGGCTGTAAAATATAATCTTGTAATTTTCCACGATTATATTTTATACCAATATATCCGGTTTTAATTTCCATCATAAATCCGACAGAACAAGGTAAAAATAACATAATTAAAGAATTAACAAATGTAAATTTCATTATAATAATAATAATTAATTACTTGATAAATAAAAAATCAATTTTTTTTATTATACCAAATATTACATACATTATATGTCCTTCACCTTTCTTTAATCCTAGTATTTTAGTTATATCATTAAATATTATTTCATCGCTTTTACATAAATTATTTGCTGCAATTGTCATAATACATTTTTGATCAAGAAATTGCCAATGTAAAATAGTAAAAAATAAAGAAAATATAACAAAATAATTAATATAAATATTTTTATAAAAAAAACAAAAATAAATATTATTAACAAATAATTGATGAAAATAAATTAATAAAATATAAATAATTTTAGTCTTTATTTTATCAATATTTTTTAAACATTTATTTCCATCTAAAAATAGTATATCAATTAATGTTAATAAAAACGAAAAAATATTAATATAAATAAATATTTTTATATTATAGTTTGTATTTAATTCCATTATATATAAATTATAATATAAAAATCTAAGTAAATTATAATAATGAATCTTTATATTGAAAAAAAGGGAAGTAGTGGAAATTCATTCTATGTACCTGCATATATTAAAAGTTATCGTAAAGTGTCAAACACAGTTAATAATGATGATAATTTACAAAGTAATGTTACTAATTTTTTTATTGATAAACTACTACCTATTTTAAATAAAAATAAAAATCTAAAAAACTACTACAAAACAATTGATGAAACGGATGAAGGATTTGAGGCAATACGTAAGTTATTAAATTTATTTGTTAAACATGGTAATACAAATTGGTATGATTTACGTTTACAACCAAAATTAGTATTAAAATTTTTAGTATATAAAATAAAAAATTTATAAATATATATAATATGAATATTAAAATATGTATTATAATTTATTTAGTAACATTAATATTATATTATAATTATTATAAAAAATTAAATTCAATTAAATTTAAAAATTTTGATAATATTCGTAATAAAGAAAAAGTTACTGAACCAATTGACGCTGTAATTACATGGGTAGATTCATCAGATATTCATTGGAAAAAATTAAAAGATAGTTATAATAAAAAAGTAAAATCATCTAATAATATTGATAATCGAAATATACGATTTCCTTTAGAAAAATATAATGATTTAGAATTACTTATATGTGTTTCTTGTATTAATAAATTTATACCTTGGATTAATAAAATATATATTGTTGTTCATAATAATCAAAAACCATCATGGTTTAATAAATTTAATAATATAAAAATGATAAATCATTCAGAAATATTTCCAGATAATTCTTATTTACCTACTTTTAATTCACATGCAATTGAAAGTTGTATACATAAAATACCAAATCTAAATGAAAAATTTATTTATTTTAATGATGATATGTATGTTATAGATAAATTACAAAAATCTTTTTTTTTTATGAATAATAAACCAATTATATCTGGTAAATTAAGTAATTCTACGACTGTTGCTTTTTTTAAAAAGGATGCTCATTTTAATAGTTGGGTAAATTTATCAAAAATATTTAATAAGGAATATTTACTAAAACCTACACACTGTTGTACTCCTTTAACTAAAACTTTAATGCAAACAGTTGAAAATAAATATTTTTCCGAGTGGGATAATACTCGAAAAAATCGTTTTAGAAGTAATCATGATATTCCTCCAATTGGTATGTGTATAAATTATAATATCCCTTATAATAGTATTTATTCAAAAAATGTTCATTACTATTTTTATGTACCAAATATATATTTACTCGATTATTTTTATAAGAATAAAAAGTTAATTTGTATAAATAATTTAACTACTGAATCAGAATATAAAAAATTAAAAAGTTTTTTCTTTAACAAAATATTAAAATAATTTATATACATGTTAATTCTTGAACTAAAACTTTAGATAGTATAAAATCTGTGCTATTTATAATTTCATTAATATAATCTAATAATTCATAATAATTACTTACTTTATAATTATAATTTTCTAAAGTAATTTTACTTAATATTATTTCTTCAAAAGAAGTTATATTATCTGATTTTTTAATAATATTATTACTTTTTATTATATTTAATAATTTTTTTATAAAAGGTATTATATATCTTTTATAATCAATATCTTTTACCCCATTATTATAATTTTTATTAATTAGATTAAATGTATATGGACATATTGGTAATTTATTAATATTTATTTTTTCATTATATATTAAAATCTTTTTTAAAAAAGTTATTATATTATTTTTATTTGTTCTATCTAATTTTATTGTATCTGTTCTCATTTTTGGTGATAATTTACCTTTTTTAATATCAGATACAACATTAAACTGCTTTGATGATCTTTTATTTGGAATAATTATTTCATTTATCATTAAATTTAAATATTGTTTTTTATTATTATTACAAATAATATTTATTTTTTTATTAAAATATGAATATTTTGAACAAAAATCTTTTGATATTAAAAGTGAATAAAAATTAGAATTATTATTTTTTTCACTATAATTATTATAATCATTTATAACATTATAAATTTGTTGAATTTCGTCCATTTTATGTATTATATATTCATTTAATTTATTTACTGTATTTATTTTATATAAATTAAATGATTCATAATTTAATGATTCTTCAAAAATATTAATCATAAATACATTAATTTTATTTTTATATTCTATATTACATATATTTTTCATTATATAAGGAACTACTGTTTCATAAAATTCATAATATTTATATCCAAGATTCATATTATTTATTAATTTTTTTAAATATTCATCTTTACTATCAATATTAAAACCCACCTCATAACTATCAATATCATTTAATAAACTATTTAAACTAAACCAATTAAAATTGTTAATTATATTATAATTATTAATTATTTTATTTTTTAAAAATACATATAATTCTGTTCTATTTGGTTTTAACATCTTCCAAAATTTTTCTTCTATATTTTTTAATATACATAATTCTTGAATAAATTTAACAATATTATTTATTTTTGTATCAATACATTCTAAATTATGATTAATAGTAATTAAATAACCCAATTTATCATAGCTTTTTGATTTATTTTGTAACAAGTCAATAAAATTTATAAAATGAACCCATTGTGAATTTTCATCAAAATAATTACATAATAATTTAGCATATTCTTTTAAAGTAAATTCTTTTTTTATTTTTTCCATAACATTTTTAATATATTCATATTCAGTTGTATGTTTTATTACTTTTTCAATATATAAATTTATAAAATCAATTATTTTATATATACCAATAGTTAAAAAATTATCTGTTCCTTTTAATGTATTCATTAAAAATAAAAATCCAATACTATCTAAACTAACGCTACTACCAGTTATATTATTTTGATATTCAAGATCATTTACAAATTCAATATTAGTTACTATTTGTAAGTAATTTTTTTTACTATCAGATTTATCATAATTTAATCCTAAATCTATATTATGAGATTTAAATTTTAATGCTATTTTTTTATCAACAGATGCATTATTATCTAATGTAAATGTTGTTGAATAATTTGTTATAAAATGTCTACATCTTGATCTAATTAAATATTGTAATTCTAAATTTGAATTATAAATGGTTTCACTTATTATCATTTTTTTTTTCTTAATTTTTTTTCTTATTGATTTCTCATTTAATATTATTGTATTATAAGAAGGATATTCTAATACATATTTATGATCTTCATTATCTTCATCTATTTTTGAATTAGTTAATCCTAAATTTCCTGCAATTAATTCAATATCTGATCCAATTGTTACATTAACTTTTTTTTTTGCAATCTTTTTATCGTTTTTTTGAAATGTTATTTCTATTTTTTTTGCACCTAATTCTTCAACGATTTGACAAAAGCCTCTAATTTTATATTCTGTTTCTTTTATATGATATTTATTAATTGGAATAAACAAAATTTTATTAATTATTTCTAGTTTTTTATATAAAATATTTTTAAATATTTCACCTTCATCAAAACATATACCATAACATAAATCATCTTCATTATATAATTTATAATTTTTAAACTCACCATCTAAAATTTTATTATTTAAAATATGAATACATTTTTTTAATTTATTAATATATTCACATGGTAAAAATGTGCATCCAGGAAATTTTTCTTCATATAAATACTTTTTTTGTCTATATCTTCTAAAAAAAGATCTTTTATCTAAATTACATATTTTATAATTATCAACAAATATTATCATATGCGAACTATCAATAATATTATAAATATCTTTAAAAATCTTATTATCCAAGTCTTTTAAAGTATAAATAGAGGACTTTAATATTTCATCTTTATTAAACTGAAAATTAATATCATCTAATTGTTTTTTCTTATTCGAATCTGGAGAAGATTCTTCATTATTTTTTTCATTTATTATAGTATGTTCATCTAATGATTGAAATATATTTTCTACAGACGAATTAGAATATTCTGATTCAATGTCATTACTATATGATTCCATATATATATATAATATAAAAAAGTTTAAATAAAGTATACTGTTTTTTTAAACAGTTCTGTATCTCTAGTTTTTTGAAAAGGTTTCTTATATCTACTGTATTTTTTTGTAGCCTTTTTATCATACAATTGCCAATAAATTTTACTTTGATTGTTGATATTTTTGATTTCGCGTTGAGATATATATTTTTTATGTTCATCATACAAGATAGTCATTAATAGTATATAATTAAAATATATATATATAATTTTTTTCAATTTTTATATTAAAATAGTTAAAGGGTACCAAGGAATCTATTATATTAATGGAATACAATAAACCCATTTTGGTAAAAGACTATTTTAATATTCATAATTTTTATTCATCAAAATATGGTAAAAAAACTATTATTTTAATGCAGGTTGGTAGTTTTCATGAATGCTATGCAAATGAAACGGATGGGTTAGATTTAAAATATATTAGTGAAGAATTAGATGTAATTGTAACTAAAAAAAATAAAAGTAAACCATTATCAAAAAGTAATCCTTATATGTTAGGATTTCCAATTTATACAATTGATGACTTTACAGAAAAATTAGTTAATTTAGGTTACACTGTTGTTGTAATTGATCAAACAACTAATCCACCTAATCCTAAACGTGAAGTAACTGGTATTTATTCACCAACAACTTTTTTAAATAAAACAGATAAATATTCACCAGTTAAAAGTAAAAATTTACTTTGTATTGTACTAGATGGAATTAAATTAAATTTAAATCCTCAATTATGTATTGGTATTTCTTCTTATGATATGACAACCGGGGAAGGATGTGTTTATGAAACAGTTAGTCGTAATGATGATATGATTTATTGTTTAGATGATACTATTCATTTTATGGAAAACTTTCCACCATGTGAAGTTATTTTTGATACAACGCCAAAATTAAATCAATATTTAGAAGAAAATGAAAAAATTTGTGGATTAAATTTAAATAATATTATTTCATATTTAGGAATTTCTAAAGAAAATCATAATATGTATAAAATTCATAATATGAACATATTATCTAAAGTTTCATATCAAACTGAATTATTTAATTCTGTATATGATCATAAATCTAACATCTCTTGTATTGAAGATATTGGTTTAGTTTATTTTAATATTGCTAGATTATCCTTGGTATCTATTTTAGATCATGTTAAGAATCATCAATCTAATTTATTATATCGTTTAAATAAACCAACATATTATACTAATTCAAATAAATTGTTTCTTGGTAATAAAGCATTAGAACAACTTGATGTAATTCCTTTACCAAATAAACCAAAATCACTCTTTGATATAATTAATAATACCAGAACTGTTTTGGGAAAACGATTTTTAAAAGATAGTTTAGCTAATCCAACCGTTGATCATAAAGAATTAAACTATAGATATAATTTAATTGAAAAAATTAATAGTATTGGTATAATGAAAGAGTTAAATATTACAATGGTAGATATTAATGATTTAATGAAATTAAATCGTCGTATTGTTTTACAAAAAATTCATCCAAATGAATTATATAATCATTACCTTTCATATAAACAAATTATTGATGTTATTAATATTTTAGAAGATAATGATTTACTTGAAGATTTTAATATTAATACAAACAACATTACTATGTTAAAACAATCAATTGAAACATTAGAAAATACCTTTGATATGGATTATATTATTGAACTTAATTATAATAATTATAAAGAAGAATCCAAAAACTATATTTTAACAGAAAATAATCCAAGATTAAAAGAACTAGAAGAAGCTATCGTTTTAGGTGAAAATTTTATGGATTATATGATTAAAGAATTAGAAAAATTAATTGAATCTTCTGAAAAGAGATTTATGAAAAAAGATATTAGTTTGCTAACACTTAAATATAATGAACGTGATGGACATTATTTAATGATTACACAGCGTAGATGTAAAACATTAAAAACAATTTTAGAAAAAAAAAAATTTATTACTGTTGTTAATAAAAAAATCGAATATAAAGATATTGAGTTTATTGAAATGCCTAGATCTAGTTATACAAAAATTTTTTGTAAAGATATGAAAACAATATCAACTGATGTGGTTGTTTTTAAAAATAAATTAGCAAAAGAAATAAAAGAATCATTTTATTCCGAATTAAAAAATATTTATGAAAAATATGGTGAATCTTTTGAATTATTTAGTAAAAAAATTAGTTTTATTGATTTTATTGTATCTGGTGCATTAACTGCACATAAAAACGGATATTGTAAACCTATAATTGAAAATTATGCTAATTCATTTATTGATGTAGAAAATTTGAGACATCCAATTGTTGAACTAATTAATGAAGATACAGAATACCAGCCACAATCATTAACTATTGGTAAAGATAAAAATGGTATTTTACTATATGGTATTAATAGTAGTGGTAAATCAACTTTAATGAAAAGTGTTGGATTAAATATTATTATGGCACAGATTGGTTATTATACTAGCGCGTCTAATTTTATTTTTAATCCATATGAAAATCTCTTTACACGTATTGTAGGTAATGATAATATTTTTAGAGGAATGAGTAGTTTTATGGTTGAAATGATGGAATTAATTGCTATTTTAAAAAGAAATAATAATAAAACACTTGTTCTTGGTGATGAAATTTGCCGTGGTACTGAAGAAAAATCTGCAAATATTATTGTTAGTTATATGTTAGAAACATTAGAAAAGAGTAATACAAGTTTTATTACAGCAACACATTTACATACAATTGCAAGTATGGAATCTGTTAAAAATTTAAAAAAAGTTGTCCCAATGCATCTTAAGGTTGATTTTGATAATAATACAGATACACTTATATATAAAAGACAATTAGAAGAAGGGCAGGGTGAAATGTATTATGGTGTTATGGTTGCAAAATATTTAATGAAAAATGATTATTTTAATGAAAGAACATTAAAACTAGAAGAAGAATATGATGGTTTTAAATTAAAATCAAGTAACTATAATAAAGATAATTGGATGACACACTGTCATTTTTGTAAATGTAAAAAAGAATTAGAAACACACCATATTAATTTTCAAAAAGATTGTAATAAATATTATGTTTGTGATAAACCACATATAAAAAAAAATAGTAATGCAAATATAGTTACATTATGTCGCGAATGTCATGATATGATTGATAATAAGAAAATTATTATTAATGGATGGTTAGAAACAAGTAATGGTAAAATTTTAGATTATTCATTAAATAATATTATAAAAAAAAAAAGTTTA
>Ga0257126_1000474_pt1 | contig 32829 bp, 26 predicted proteins | sample SI060_120mmetaG_FD_190151 | JGI IMG/M metagenome (GOLD analysis project Ga0257126, IMG submission 190151) | Marine microbial communities from Saanich Inlet, British Columbia, Canada - SI060_120m | ecosystem: Environmental > Aquatic > Marine > Inlet | place: Canada: British Columbia | collected... | reverse complement strand
GCACCTACATTTCCCAAATTATAAAATTGACGAAGCTTAGAGTTATTTATACTATCAAGTGTTAAATTACCATAAATAATATCCAAATAATATTTATTTAAATCATCATTACCAGCATCATTATTTATAATATTTTTTTCACAATTGCCCCAGATCATTAAACTGTTTGTCAATAAATTATTATCTTTATTATCTATAGATTTTGTAAATAATCTATTACACAAACCATTTTCACTATTATTCAAATTATCATAAACAGTGTCAATTCCAACTAATACGTTTGCCTTTGCTTCAATATAATGATTCAAATCACCACCTTTTCCAACACCCAAATCTAGGACATTATTTTCACCATTCATATTTGATGTTATAAGGTCTTTCTTCACAAAACTGTGAAAATCGTTTAATGATTTTGATTTTCTTTCTCCTCTTTTCTTATTTATAAAATAATAGACGTCTAATTTTGAATCAACTTTGCCAGATTTAATCATTTTAAGAGTAACTGGATTATGAATTGAATCCCAAACATTTGTTGCAGTTACAAAATCATTTGGTTTAAGTGTATCTCTAACACGCAATGGATTCCAACATACAACTTCATCTTTTACATAATTGAATTCAACAATATTATCTTCTAAAATTATTGTTTTATCATTTGTATAAACTTGATCATTAACTACTGGTAAATATGCATAATGTATATCTTTAATGTATGGTTTTGTGGGTTGAAAAATTGCGGGGCTATATGAATTTTCAAATGTAAGATTTTCATTTAAAATTCTACATGAATTATATCTTGTATGGACTTGTGGATTATATCCAACATGTAAAACCAAAGTCTTAAATTCAACAACTTTATCTTGAATGGTTTTATATGTAATAAGATCCTTTGACTCATTTTCTGGATGTTTTTTGAATTTCACCAAAAAGTCAATTGTATTTTCGTTTGGGGGCTTCCATTTAAAACAATTATACCATCTTCCATCAAACATATTTCTTTTTTCTCTATTTGGTTCCTGTCCAACTTTAAGACTCCTTGGTGTAAATACTAATCCATCAATTTTATAAGGATAATCCTTTTCATAAACTTTTTTAGCCTCATCAAATATTTTGGTATCTCTTTTAAGAGTAGTTATTTGTTCGACAATTTGATTATATTCATCGCTACCTTGATCAAAGCTATTCTTTTTAGATTCTAAATCATAAATAAGAAGTTTTGTTTCTTTATCCATAATTGATTCATCTCCATAAAAGAACTTTTTCTTTTTTATCTCTAAATTATTATTTGATTGCAACACTAGTGATTTTTCTAAAATATCCATTACATCATCTAATACTTCAAATCGCGATTCGTCAATTTTTCCCTCCATTTTTTCTTCATTTGAACGGTTTAAAATACGTTCTCGTAAATCTTTTGAATTTCTAAAATATATATCAAAAACCATCAATAAATTAATATTTTTATTTTCCTTATTTTTAATTATATATTCACAATCAAGTATTGTATTACCAAGAGCTTCACATTTGGCACCTATGCTTTTTATAGTATTTTTTCTGTTCATTAAATACATAGAACCATTTTCGAGAATTATCAATAAATTTCGTTCGCCATCCGCCTTATCTGTTACTGTAAACCCCCTTCGAATGTTAATGAATGAATCATCATATTCTTGATATTTTCGTTCAATAACATGTTTTAATTCAAGTGTCACATTTTGTGGTGCTTTAAATCTATAATCACCCATTAATGCCTTATAATTTTCAATTACTTCTTTCTTTTCTGATTCACCTACTAAGTAATAACTTTTTTGAATAGCTTGTAAAATTAATATAGTATTTTTGAGCATTTTAATTAGAATAGTTTTCGGATCATTTTTAGATTTCACATTATTTCCAATATATTCTAATTCAATTTCAAAACTTTGATTATTATCAAATACATTTGACTTTTGCAATGTTTTTGAAGTAATCATTTTTTCATATTTTTTACCAATTAATTCTATATCATCATTAGGACTAAGTTTATTAAACCAAGAATCTAAATCTGTAACATATGGAGGTTTTACAATATATTTTTTCATAAAATCCTTCAAATCTTTACGCTTGTATATTTTGTTATCTGTTCTTAGAGTCTTCTTATTTGATGTTTTCAAAACAGTTAAATCAAACATAAATAGATTATCGCTTGTTATATATGACATTCTCTTTTTATATCTAAAAAACTTATCTAGTTTAGTCCATGATCTATTTAAATTACTTATAATTTCATGTCTTGGATTTAATTCATTTTCCCTTTTCAAATTAAATCTAATATTATAATTATTAACATTGACAAATCTGATTGGAGTTTTACTAATATACTTAACATAATTCGCATCAATACTTTTAATATCATTTGTCAAACAATAATTAGTAATATTTTCTTGACCTAATATAGTAACTCTAATATTTTCAAATTCCTCTGTTTTAAATGAAATATCAAGAGACTCCATTTTTTCTTTTAATTTTACGTCTTTATTTCCCTTAATTCTACTAACAACATTATTAAACATCTCGTTTGTAATATTTTTTTCAAATTGTTCCTTAATTATCATCTCAAATTCTAGAGTTTTATCTCGGTTAGCATATTTTATTAGCTCAATTAGGTCATTTGTATGTTGTTTTATATGCATAACTATATAATAATAATATATTATTTTGTATTTTATAAGTCAATTTTTATAAATTCAAAATAAAGTTTATAATCTAATAATATAAGAAAAAAATGTAGAAAGACTAAATTTTATTCATAAATTGTTTAGACAGATTATTCAATGAAACACTAGAAGCGATATTTTTAATTTCATCTAATTTAATATCATTCAAAGAACCATAATTCAACAATCCCTTCATGGGTATGTTTATTTTGAATTTTTTCTCAATTTGATCTAAAAGACTTGACGTATCATTGTAAATATTATTGTAGTCGATAACAATATAATTTGATTTATCTTTTTTCTTCTTACTACACCATTTTTTTATGAATTTCTTATCAAAACTATTAGAACCTTTATCTTCATAAATAACTAAATAATTTACATTCTTTAATTTAGTTGATGTTTTCAATGATTTATCATAAGTAATGCTTACCTTTTTTGAACTATCTACCTTATCTTTATCAAAATTATAAGTGCAATCATCAATAAAGTTATTACACAATGATTTTATTGTTCCTTTGTATTCATCTCCTATATTGCCATTCATCATTATAACAATAAGTTTTTTATCTAATTTTACTTTATTTATAAAATGTTCTCTGTTTTTATTAATCACAAAATAATTAAAATATATAAAATATAGTAAAATTAAAATAAATAATAAATAAACACATTTATTAAATTGATTCATTAAATGATTAAAAGAAAAAATATTAAGTATTTACTAATATTAAGTATTTACTAGTATTAAGTATTTACTAATATTAAGTATTTACTAATATTAAGTATCCTATAACGATAGCAATTCGTCATACAGTTTCTGTTTAATTTTATTTTTTTTTTTACCATTAACATCTTCTGTTGTAGATACATTATTATCTTTGGCAATTGATTGTAAATCTCCAAGTTTATAACTTGATAAAGCCTTCAAAGAAAGTTTATTACTTTTATTAGAAGTATCAATAATTTTATTTTGAATAATATTAATCTCCTTATTAATTTTGAGTTTATTCAGAATACATTTAAACAAAAGCTTTGTTGGCATTGTTCCAAACATATTGACAAGTGGTAAATAAATATTTTCATTTTTAATAATAATAACATTTTTCTCATTAAAATTATTATTATAGTCATTTCCTACTAAATATTTTTCATTATTATAATCCAATACTACAATATTAATATTATAATAATCGTATAAATATTTTAAAACTCCTTCATCAATACTATTATTTTGAAGATTTTCTATGATAGATGTCATTTTAAATCCATAATTTGCATACTTGTTGTTTCTAAAATAACTTGGTAGTTCATTTACTAGAAGTTCAAGTAGTTCTTTACTGAAAATCAACTGTTTTTCTAGTGTTTTCAATTTAAATTCTTTTGACATAACATATAATAGGGATACAAGGAAACTGTTTTCTTTATTTACTCCAAATAAATAATAATTACTACCAATTTGGTTGTCAAAAATTGTTTCTAATTTTTTAGGAATATCTATAATTTCATTAATATTATAGTTTATAACTGAAGAAGTATCATTTAAAATATTACTCGAAATAGTTTTTATTTCTTCGCTTGCTTCTTTTTTTTCACGATATACAACAAAATCAAAACCTTGTGTAAATTCATCATGAACATTTATATTTATTTTAATATTTTGTTTATTTCTCTTTACACATTTTGTTACTTGACTAATTGTAGGGTTATTGGTATTCATCTTTATAAATATAAATTGTATATTTTTAAATCAAATTTTAAATATTATTTAAATTTTTATTTATAAAGTCTAAAAATATATTTATATCTTGTAAACAATTGTCGCTTAATTTATTCATATTTATAAAAATACCATTACTGTTTTCGGTATATTTTATATTATTTTTTATAAAAATTTTAAATAATTCTACATGTTCGCACATTTCAAGTGTGTCAATTTTTTCTTTAAGTTTCTTTAGTTGATTTATAGATAATGTATTCATTAAATTATAAAAATAATAAAAAAACAAAATATAAACTTATGGTGTTATTTTTTCTACTAAAATAAATTATAATAAATTATTAAATTTAGTAAATTAATTAATAAAATGATTGGGCATTAAAGTTTTACTACCTTTAATATCTACATTTTGCGGTCTATCCATTACTGATTGTTCTTTTGTTATATCATCGATGTATTTTACATATTGCAGTAAATTAACATAGACATTATCAACACAATAATCTAATACTAATTTATTTAATTCATCAATTTGATATTGTAAATCATTATCATTATTTCTAGCATTTTGTAAAAAAATACTTTTCATAACAATAACTAATTCGTCTTCATTTTGTTTTGTTATTCTATATTTACCATCACTTTTATCAAAAACTTGTCTAACAATTTCATTCTGTAAATAATCAATATTTGCTTGTGAAAAATAAAGAGTTGATAATTTAGATTGTTGTTGATTTCCTGTGTTAGAATATTTATCTTTGTTGGAAATATTTAAATTTTCATATAATTCAAAAGGTTTTGATATACAATTAGATAATTTAATTCTTGCACTATCAGTCATTATAATATATAAATATAAAAATATAATTATTTTAAACCATATGTCTTAAATTATATTTTTAAACAATATTACCATGTAACAAATTATTATCTCTTAATTCACTTGTTATTTCTAATCCTAATAATATTTGTTGTGAAGAATTAATCAATGTTCCACTGCAAGTTATTAAAGAATTTCCTAATCCAAAATTATCTTCAATATAAGTATTTTCTGCAGATGATATGCTAGATTCTTTTAATAAATAATTTTTAAATGACACACTTAAACTTTTATACATTTTAGTTGAAGCTAAATTATCTTCGTGTGATAAAATTAATAATCCATTACTATCATTTAAATACGTTTCAATATCAATTTTCCTTTGTAAACTACCAGTTACATAAACATTTTTAAGAATAATCCTATCTCCAAGTGAATACTCTTCTGGAGAAAAATACTCATTAAAACTTATATTTAATAGATTATTACTATCTTTGATAATACTTGTTATTGTTAAGTAGTTATTCATTTTATGTAATACCTTACCATGTGGAGTTTTTATGCAAATTTTCATATTTTTCAGGGATCCCTTAGGAGTTGGATTATAATTCATTGGTGATTCGCTAAAACATTTATAATACAACATTTTATTATTTGTTTCTGGAATTAGACTATTATTTATATTTTTATATTGTAAATTATCACCTTCAGAATATGTTATAAATGTGCCAGTATTATTTCTTATATCTTTATCATCATCGTATTTTAAAATAAATGATGCTTTGTTTATACTATTATTAGTTCCATAATTAATATTATCTATGTCTGTTATTTCTAAAATTAAATAAGGAAGATCACTTAATCTTTCTAATCTAATAGAGTTAGACAAACTCAATATTCCTTTATTAAATAAATAATTGGCATTATTTAAATCTACATAAGCATCTCTTATTATAAAATCAATAAATGATATTCTTGTTACATTTTTGAAGGTCATATTTATTGACGATAATTCATTATTACCTGGAGAAAAATGAATAGAAAAATTATATGTATTATCTCCTGCTAGATAATTTATATCTTTAGTATTGAAAAATAAAACCTTTGTTTCTTTTTTAGTTTGATAATCTTCTTTAAAATCTCCTAACGATTCGTATTGATTGTATTCTTCTTGAAAGTGAACATCATTAAAGTTTGGGACAAAATGTCTGTTATTTGTCATTTACTATAATATTTACTTATAGTTTTAAATATTATTTCTTTAAAAATTTAATATTTTTTGTTTCACTTTGAAATGTTGATTCAATTTCACTATAATCCTCCTTCCACAAATCCGTATTACTTTTTATTTTCAATATTTCAAGTTGTTCTTTCTTTGAATTTGCACTATTGTCAAATTCATCTATCTTTTCTTTTGTAAGATTATAAATAGGCATTCTAAGTAAATAATCATAGCTATCATCTTTCATTTCATACAATCCCTTTTCTAATTGGGAAATAATGTCTACTTTCGTTTGATTACTAATCTTTATTTTCCCATTAATAAATTCTTTTATAAACCTAATTTTCATTGACAAAAATTTAATGTCTTCATCAAAAATCTTAACAAGGTGCTGTTTTCTAAGAACATAATAATCCAATCTTGTTTCAATAAATTCTTTCAAAATATCATTAATATGATTATATTTCTTAATCTTATTATTTTTATCAAATGCAACCAGATTTGACACATTTATTGAAGAAATCAACTTAAATTTACGCTCTAATTTATTTTCATTATTTTTATCTAATTTGTTCAAACTTTTAATTTTAGATTCCTCCATAACTATTTCATAATGAACTTTTACATCACTACAATATGAATTATAATATCTAATTTCATTTTTATTGATCATATTCTCCAACATCTCCTTATAATTTTGACCCCAAATCCCAATAGGCAATTCTGTTACAATAATCTTATCTTTCTTTATTTCGTATAGTCCCTTACTAATAAAATTTGTTCCATTCTTTAATATTTTTCCTTTAAATCCTTTATAATATGGTTTCATTTCTTCCATTTCAAGGCCACTATTGTAAAGTTTAATATTTTTCAAAATATCTTTTGGATTAAAACAAGGAATATCAGTTGACCAACCTGTCCCAATACCACTACTTCCATTTATCAAAAGCATTGGCATTGTTGGAACATAATATACTGGTTCAATCGTTAATCCATCATCATCATTATATTCATATAGAGGTTCATCTAGCTTGTTAAACAATTTTGATGTTATAGGACTCAACTTTGTGTGAATATACCTTGGTTGTGCACTATCTTTACCACCATGAAGTCGAGTTCCAAATTGTCCAATAGGTTCCAATAAATTAATATTGTTTGATCCAACATGATCCTGTGCCATATTAACAATAGTTCCTTGCAAACTTGATTCACCATGATGATATGCACCATGTTCACTAACATATCCAGCAAGTTGTGCTACTCTTATTTCTTTCTCAAGTTTTCTTTTAAAAGCGCAAAATAATACCTTTCTTTGAGATGGTTTTAATCCATCAATCACATTTGGCACTGATCTAATATTATCACTATTTGAGAAATGAATTAAATCATTATTAATAAAATCTTCTATAGAAACCTCTTTTTTACTATAATCTAAAGTTTTATTAGATTCAAATTTTCCCAACCATGATTTTCTTTCATTTGCACTATCTTCTTTTTTACTAAAAGCCAAATTTAATGATTTATTATTATCATCACCAGTAGTTAAATATTTAACATTTTTAAATTCTTTAAAGTATGTTTTGGCTTCTTCAGGTGTAGATGTTCCCAATCCTTTATAATATTTTACATGGTATGATGAACTATCTGAAGTTTCTTCTTTCCACTTTTCATAATCTTTTACACTATAAAATTGCATAATTTTCTTACCTTTTTTTGCTTTAATAACGGGGGTCAACATACTATTAATAAATCCATCCATATTATAAAGACTTGGCCAAAGACTGTGAAATAAATTAAATACCAGACCTTTAATATGTGTTCCATCTTCATCCTGGTCAGCCATTATTAAGATTTTTCCATATCTTAAATCTTCAACATTTTTGTATTCTTTTCCACTTTGAAGTCCAAGAGCTTTCTTTATACTATTGACTTCCGAATTTTCAGGCAATTTCTTTTGATTTGATGGGTCTTTTACATTCAAAATCTTACCCTTCAATGGAAATACACCAAACTTTTGACGCCCTACAATTGCCATACCTGCCATAGCCATAGCTTTTGCAGAATCTCCTTCTGTCAAAATCAATGTGCATTCTTTGGATTTACTTTTATGGCCTGCCCAAATAGCATCTTCTAATTTTGGCAATCCTTTGACACGATTCTGTTTCTTCCCATCATTTTTCTTCAATGACTTAGAATCCTTTAATTCTGTTAGTTCAATTGCCTTTTCAATAATACCAATTTTTGCTATACTTGATATAAATTTATCTGTAATTTCACACTTGCTACCAAATTTCTCACGATTTGATGTCATATATTCCTTTGTTTGGCTATTAAAATCTGGGTTATCAAGGAAACATTTAATAAATACCATAATATTTTCCTTTACAAAATTCGGTTTTACATTTAGTTTCTTTTTCTTTTTAATAAATTCAACAAGTTTTTTAGTTATTTGATTTGTCACATAATCAACATGTTTCCCACCTTTACTAGTGTAAATACCATTAACAAATGAAATTTGTTCAAATGTTTCATTTGGACTAAGTGTAACAATAACTTCCCACTTATCATTTATCTTTTCATAACATCTAGGATTTGTTGATTTTTCACCAATATAATAATCAACATATTTTTCAAAAGTTTTACAATCTAATTTTACATCGTTGAAAAATACATTCACATTATTACTTGTGCATGCCGCCAAATCATATGCTCTTTTCTCCATAACCGCATACATATCATCTGTCATACCAGATTGTTTAAATCTTTCATAATCTGGGATGTATGATATTTTAGTATAAGGTTTACTACTATTACTTGTTATAGAAGGTTTATCTTTTTTACTCATATTATCGTAAAACTTTTGACGATATTTTTTCTTGTTAAAATGATCGATTGTTTCAATATAGAATTCTTTTGAGAAGATATTTGTCAATTTTGCACCATATCCATTTTTGCCACCAACATGAGATATTTTTGAATCACTATAATTTGAAGATGTCAACAAATGACCGAAAATCAATTCAGGAATATAAATCTTTTCTTTAGAATGCATTTCTACTTTAATCCCTTCTCCATCATTTTGAACACTTATCAAACCGGTTTCTTTATTGATACAAATCTTAATATTTTTAACTTTATATTCACTATCAACAAAATTTGTTCTAACGTATTGATCAAATGCATTAACAATAATTTCATCAAAAATTTTATATTGTGCTGGAATAATTGTCTTAATATTTTTAACAATCTTTGTTGATTCACTATCAAAAAACCATTTTTCATCATTATCACTTTCAATACTACCCATATACGTTTCAGGAAGTTTCAAAATATGATTTCTATGGTCAAGCTTTTCAATTTCTTCATTTGTTTTTTTTTTAGAATTCATAACTTTTAATTTTAATTTTGGGTTTTGATTACTCATAATGAGTTTCTATTCATATTAATCTTTAAATATATTTTTGCAAAATCAATTTTTTTATATTAAAATACTATATGATACAAATTTATTTATTTTTATGTTTAATAATTTTAGTCTTGATATTGTTATCTATTAACATTAAAATTGGAACTATAAAAGAAACAAATAACAAAAAAAAGAAGAAAATATGTGTTTTAAAAAATTGCAATAAAAATTCTAATACTAATGCAAATATTAATTATCCAAGGAGTGTAAGAAATGAAATACAAAATAAATTGCGAAATAAACCATGTCCAAAAATAAGAACACCCTTAAACAATGTTTATAATAAATTCTATATAAACTAATTTATAAAATATTTTATAATTATATATGAGAATTTTTATTCTTTTGGTAATATTATTATTTTTATTAGTATTGATATGCTATAATAATAAAGAAAAATTTACTGGATTAAATATTCTGTTTTATCCAGACCCAGATATTGAAAACGAGGAAAAATGGATAAAAGAACATGCTAATAACACAATAAATAAAAAAAAAAAGGTATATATGTTTTTAGCTTTATTGGGAAAACAGTTAAATAATATTTTCTATTCTAGTGAATTTTCAAATATTATACAATCCCATAACAACAAAATTTTTGAAGAAAAGGTTCCATTTATTATAGATTATTTAAAAAAAAAATTTATTGAATACAAAGATAATGTAAAAGAAAATAGTGAATACGAAATATTTTCTCCTTCTGTAAATCAAAGTATGCTACAAATACTTATTGACTATTTACAATGCAATTATAATGCTTTAATAAATGGATCTAATGGGGCAGATTGTGATATATATTTGGAAGATAATATAACTAAAATGCATTTTGATAATTCAAAATTTGATAAATATGAAATAGCAACTGATTTACATTTAATTCATAAATTTTTTACTACAAGAGATATGTCATCATTAATAGATATATTTAAACAAAAATTACTTAAATTCTTCATATACCAACATGAAGAATATAAATCTCAAGACTATATTCCATGCATAATTTATGATGAAGAAACTTGTCCTTCTGGTGGTTCTAATTCCAAATGTGAAGTCGTAGATGGCAAATGTTTACCAAAAAATAATAGTAATAAGAATATTAATAATAATCCTATAAATGATTGTAATTCTTTATCTCTTTATGGTGAAGAAGTTTGTAATAGAACAACAAATAAAGAATTGAAAGATTGTTTATGGAATGATCAAATGCAAAAATGTTTAAATCCAAATGAGACATCAAATCCAATTAAATGTGAAGATTTAAGAGGTCCAGGTTTGGAAGATAAATGCAACAAAAAAAAAAACAAAGATGGAGCAGCCTTATGTGATTATTTTTCAAAAACAGTTACAGATGAAAATGGTAAAGAAGTTAAGCATGATTTTTGTTATGATAAAAAATCAAACAATAGAATGTCTTGTTTAAATTTAAGTGGAATATATGATAAAGATAATAAAACAGATGCAACAGTTTTAAAAAAATATAATTGCTCTACAACAAATATGGGAGATATTCAATACCATTATAATGACTTACTTACTTCAAAAGAAAGAATAAATAAAATAGATTGTGGTATTTTTGATAATTCATCATATATCCGTGATAAAAATAATAGTTATTTTTATAAGAAAGATATTGACAGAAAATATTTATTAGAAGATATTGAACATCAACAAAAAATGTGCGAAAATATAAAAGAAGGAAATAGTGCATCTAGATGTTCATTTGTAAAACATAATAATTTTAATAATAAAACAATAACAAAATGCCTTCCTAAAAATATATTTGTTTCATCTAACTATATTGATAATAAGGATACATGTAAAATGATGGGATATGATTATATAGGAAATAGTAAAGAAAAGAAATGTCTAGATATATCTTCAAAATGCAATGATATAAAATATAAAAATTTATGTAATTTGAGGGATAATAAATGTATGTGGATAAATGGACTTAGTGAATCGTCTAATAATTCCAAGGATTTGGTTGAAAGAGGTTATTGTGTAAATCAAGATTTAAGTGAATTGGATAATTTGATTGATGATTATCATAATGAAGAAATTTCAAAAATTGCTAAATTTAGAAATTTATCCAATGAATTAAATAAGATAAATACTAATGAAGAAATTTTGAAAAAATTGCAACAAAAGATGAATTAATAAAAAAAAATAACATCTAAAACTAAATTAAAAAAAATAAATTATTATATTAATGATATATTATAATTTTATTACTATAATATTATTTTTTGTTATTTTTATTCTGATTTTAAAATTCAAAGATTTTAAAATAGAAAATTACCAAACCCAAAAAGTTGATTGTAGTGATATTACAAATAATTCAATAGATTGTAATATTTTAAGACTAATGAGTGATAATAGAGTGAATAATCATATATTGCAACTTTTAAAAAATAAGATTAATAAAGAATCAAAGAATAGGATAGATACTCAATCGGGTAGTATTGATGATTTTTTAAAGAAGACTGTAACAAACAAAGAAAATATTGATAAAATTCTTGATAAATTAAGAACAATTGACAGTGATTCTGATGATAAATTGAAAAAATATTTTCAAGAAAAAGAAAAAAGAGATAAATATTTACTACAATTGACCGACCCATTAGTTCAAGATAATGAAGACAAATCATATATTTTAACTAATGATAAATTTGAAGAAAAAAATAAAATTCTTAGAAATAAATTAGCTGAATATTATGATAAAATAAAAAAAATAAATAAGAGACCAAATACAAAGAATGATAATTTGCTTATCCTTAAAAATATTGGTAATAATATGGAGTTGTCTTTGTTAGATATTGATAAACAAATAAAGGTTTTTAATCAATATAAAAATTTAAAGAGTAGTATATATCATTTGATAATTAATGACAACTGTGTAAATTTTACTAACAAATACAACTATAAATTCGAAAATTGTAATAATGATAATAAATTCTTTTTTAGTGTAAATAAGATAGAAAATTATAACATATATAATAAGTTTATTATGTATAATAAACTATCAAGGAATATTCATACTATTGAAAGTGATCAAGAAAATATAGAATATCCATTTTATTTAATATGCCCTTTAAATAATATAAGTGTTTGTGTTACATACGAAGACAATAAGATAAGTTTTAAACCAATTAGAAACAATCCAAATCAGAGATTCATTAAGATTTTAAATAGTAATTATTGTTCTTATACATGATACTAAATTTTTTTTTTATATTTTTATATATTAATGAATCGAATACTATTAAGTATTGCAATATTAGTAATTCTTATAATATATATATATTATTTTGTGTTCTTTGAAGGCTTTAATGTTATTACAACATTAGATAATAGTAATATTAAAACACTTCTTAATACGGATTCAAATAAACATGTGATATTAAATAATAATAAGATTGTTAAAATCTTGGAAATACCAGAAAATATATATAATTCAGTTACAAAATTAGATATAAGAAAAAACGATGTAACATTTTTGAATAAAATAAAAGTATTCAAAAATCTACCTTCATTAAAGATTTTAGATATTAGTGGTAATGATAATTATATTGGTTTCAATAAGACATTATTTTCTTATAATAAAAATATTGAAAGAATAGTTATAAATAAACCTTCATCTTATTCAAATCAAAAATTATATATAGCAATTGATAATAATGACACTATTCCTGATGTTACTTCGCAAAATATAAAAAATATTTTAAGATTAAAAAATAATGTTGTATTTTCTTATCACTCTAGTGATAGTAATACTGAATCAAATACTGAATCAAATACTGAATCAAATACTGAATCAAATACTGAATCAAATACTGAATCAAATACTGAATCAAATACTGAATCAAATACTACTACATCAGCAAATGCTACTACATCAGCAAATGCTACTACATCGGCAAATGCTACTACATCAGCAAATGCTACTACATCAGCAAATGCTACTACATCAGCAAATGCTACTACATCAGCAAATGCTACTACATCAGCAAATGCTACTACATCAGCAAATGCTACTACATCAGCAAACGCTACTACATCAGCAAATGCTACTACATCAGCAAATGCTACTACATCGGCAAATGCTACTACATCGGCAAACGCTACTACATCAGCAAATGCTACTAAATCAGCAGACTCAAATAAATTAGTTGCATGTTCTTCATTTGAAAATATTGATAATGCTAGAGAGTTGTGCAATGATCAAAATCATTGTTTATTTAATGAATCAAGTCAAAAATGTTATCCAAAATGTTCGGATGCTCCTATAAGTAAGTGTGGATTGCAAAGTATAGAAAAAAATAATTTATATGATTATAGACAATGCAGAGTAAATTGCAATATTTGTGAATTTAATGACAAATCACCAACAGATCCAGTTTGTTCTATTTCTGATTGTAGTGCAATAGCTTTAAACGATTGTCCAACTGGAGATAATAAACCTTGTAAAATTTCTCCATCAGACGTCCCATCGGGGGTTGAACAACAATGTATAAATAAGAATTGCAATGAATTAAACAAAAATAATTGTCTCTTGATTGTAGATAATTCGGGTAATCCGGTGTGCGAATATGATAATACTTCTAGTCCACCTCAATGTGTGGTTAAAGAAGATTTTGAGTCATTTGCAACAAATGAGTATGTTGATTTAATTGAAGAAGATTATTCTTCAGTATTTGAAATAGTATATATAAAGGATTTATTATATGGCGTTAATATTAAATCGCAAACTTGCAAACAAAATAAGTCGTGTAATAATAATGATTGTATTAATTCGGTTTCGGATTGCAATAATAATTCAGGAGAAAATTGTAATTTATTAGATAGTGATTGTAGAAGTTGTTTTGATATATTTAAAAAATATAAGGATTTGAATAATCAAGAAATCCATTATGAAAATGAAATATTAAGATTGAGAAATACACGTAATCCAATGTATGCAAATTTAATATCTGAACATAAAAATGGGTTGTTATATATTGAAAAGAAAAGAAATGAATATTTAAATATTTTAAAAAGAAAAGGAGTATTAGATACTTTTGGTAATATTGTGGTTCAAAGTAATATTTCTTCAAATGATAATTGTTATGGAGTCAAAAAATTACTTCAAAGTTATAAACTGAATGAGGACTGTAAAACTAATGGTAATTATAAATGTAATTGTAAAACAGAATTTGTTAATGGTAAATTAATGACAACATGTGAGAAGGATGTAGGTGTTTGTAAAGCCCAAAACTTTACGTGTAAATTTGATAATAATATTAATGATAAATCAAAGGATTTCTGTTTACCATATAATATTAATAATACTAATTTAACAATACACCAGGAAAGAAATAAACTATTGAATATTATGCAAAATTATGGTTCACATCAATGTTATAATGATAGTATTATTAATGGAAAATTATAATTTTTAAATTAATATATTTTATATAATTAACTATGATTACTTATTTAATTGTTATATTACTAGTAATTACATTTTACCTTTTTTATAGAAATTATAAATATATAAATTATTTAAAAGAATTAAATGCTGAACATTTTTCAATGAATAAATCAAATAAAATAAGTATAAAAAAAGAAATACCAGCAAACCCTAATATAATATTTTGTGATAATTATGGAAATATTAATTTCATAAAAGATAATAAGTTTACATTAATAAATAGCAATGGTAAAATTTTAAAAAGTAATATAAATATTAATGAAATATTCAAAATCCCATATTCTACTAATATAAAATGTGGAACAAAGTATGGTAAATATTTATTAATTTATACAAATGAAGGAAATATTATTGAATATGATTTAATTGAAAACAAATCAACGACAGATAATATTAAGAGCTATTTTAAAAATATAGATGTTAAAATTGATAATATTTTATTTATGAATGGTTATTTCTATTTATTTAGTAACGAAGATATTATTATTTATGATAAAACAATTAATAAAATAATAAATAAATCAACAATTCAAACCCAATTCAAGAATGCTCCCAAAAAATTTAGTGCAGTATTTTTAAACAATAATATTCTTTATAAAAATAAATCATACGGTGCACCATGCTTTTTTAGAAATAAGGATTTATTTATTTATGATGTAAACAAATCCGATACATATTATACAAATATCGATAATGGATTTATAAGTAATACAAAATACAATATTATTAAATATTCTGAAACTAAAGCGACTTTTAAAGTAGATAACAATGGCATTTATAGAATAATATGTATAGGTGCTGGTCTTGAAAATGGTGGATATGGTGGATATATATTTAATGACTATGAATTCAATAAAAATGATAAGTTAGAATTGTGTGTTGGTGGTAGTGGAGAAAGATTACCATTAAAGGATAATATTATTCTTACAGATAAATTGCCATATACAAGTTCAAGTGCAGGGTCTGGTGGAACTTTTGTCTATAAAGATAATAAATTATTGATGTGTGCTGGAGGGGGTGGTGGATGGAGTAGTGAAATTATAAAGGCTCCAATTATATGTGATAGTTGCTTTAATCACAAAAAACTGCATAATAAAATAATTATACCAATTAAAAAAATGGTATTCATAACAAAAAATACAGATTATCATAAAAAAAATAACATAAAACAAAAAATTATAATTAAAGACTTTAAAATAAATTGCTACAATTATAATACGGTTGACTATAATGTTATAGAAACCCCCCAAGTTAGTAATAAAACAAATTTATTTGAAACTCATTTTAATAATACAAATGAAAGTTCAAGTATCACTTTTGATTTTACTAATGTATTAAGTGATTATGATTTTACTGTAAATTGTAAGGTTGACTCTACAAATGGAGACAATAACGAATGTGATTTGAATATTTATGATGAACAAAATCGTCTATTAGTTATTAAAGATATTTCAAAAAAATTAAATAATTCAAAAATAAATTCACGAAAAATTATTAGTTTATTTGTAAATTATCCTAAAACTCTCAACAATTTTTATGTTAGTTCGGGAAACAAAATATCAGAAAAATATGAAGATTTATTTGAAAATATGGGTCCTAACAGTTTAGATTATCCCAATATTAAATTAAATGGGGGAATCGGTGGTGGTGGATATAGTTATATCAATAAAACAAATAAAATTGTAAGTTGTGGTGGAGGTGGTGGGTTCAAAGGTGGAACGTATTGTGCCTTGACAGATGAAGAAAATGATAATATAAGAAAACATTTAAACATAGATTATATTTGTGGTATAGGAGGAACATCATATATATCAAATAGCATATTTGATGAAAAACATTTTATTAATGATTATTGCAATAGTCATGGTTCTATTATTATTATTGGAATTGAAAAGCTTCAGAAATTAGGAAAGGTAGAAAATGATAGTTATTTAAATAAAGAAGAAAAGATGATAAAACCTATAAATTATTTTATAAAAAATCAAAATAAAGATTCTTTAAATTTTGATGTTAATGTTCCATCAGTTAATAGAAATATTTTTTTTGAAAATGAAAATACTAAATTCAATACAATAAATGATAATTTAATAAAAGGAATAAATTATTATAAAGTTAAAATATATCCGAACAAATATGATAAAATAAAAATTTTCGTAGAATGCAAATATGATGTAGAAATGATGTTAATGTATTTTTCTACAAAAACATTGACTAGATCAATAATTAAAGAAGAAAATATAAAAAAAGATAATATTCTAAGTTTAAATCATGGAATGGCAGATCCTTCTTTAATAAATATTTTTACATTTTTAGAGAAATTAATAAAAGAAAATGTATATACTTTTAAAGGCAATTTAAAAAGTAAAAATAAGAAAATAACCAACTTATTTGATTATAAAGACTTAGTTTATAACAAATCTAAAACCTTTTTATTTACATTAGATTGTAAATCATTACATGACTACGATTTTTTGTATATATTAGTAAATAGTTTCAGAAAAGCACCTGTTAAAATAAATATTTTACAATATAATTCAAAATTTAAACAATTAAAAGATAATGAAATAGAATCTCAACTGAAAAAAATATGATTTTTATTTTTTAATTTTTTTAGAAGCAATTGAAAGCGCAATTGTAATTAATAAAATGAAAATAATCATAATAGCAATTACAACAAGTGGATAAGCTAATACGTTTCTTTTCCAGTCTTTAGAACAATCACAATTGGATTCTCTTTGTAATTTGAAGAAATATATGATAAGGGTAATCGAATATGCAAAAGATACTATTCCCAAAATACCAAATACTAATTTGAATAAAGGATTATTCATACTTTTATTTATTTCATCTCTAAATAATAATCTTGCAAATGATAAAAATATAACAATTGGGGCATATAACTTAATGAAATTATGGTGCCATGTTAATGCACAATCGCAGTTATTTCTTTCATTTTCTAAAACATACTTAAGAATGAGTGCATTCGCAACAACTGAAATTAAAACTCCATACATTTATAATATATACATATTTTTTTTTTTATAATTTAAGGATTAATTAACGTAATTAAAATTAACTATTTAAAACTAAAAATCACCATTTATTAATGAGTTATTCATTAATATTAGATTATAGAGAGCATAAAATAAAAGAATATTTTGATAAATATGATTTTTCAAAAGATAAGAACCTTAAAAAAATAGAATTCAAAGTAGAAAATCTTGATTTAGGAGATATCTTGATAAAAAAGGACGAAAAAATTGTCTTGATTATAGAAAGAAAAACTCTTCAAGACCTCTACAGTTCTATAAATGATGGTAGATATAAAGAACAAAAAGTAAGATTGAAAAATAATTATAGTGATTCGCAAATAGTATATATAATAGAAGATTGTAATGTTAAATTTGTTAAAAATAAGTTTGCAAATTTTGAATCGATAATTAACGGAGCTATTATTAATTCAATATTTAGAGATAATATTAAACTTATAAGAACTAAAAGTGTTGAAGATACTATTATTTATATTAAAACTTTATTAAAAAAAGTAAAAAATAATATCGAATTTTTTGAAAACTGCTCAGAAATCAGTTCAGATAATGATATAATAAATAATCAATCTAATGACGATTCAAACAATATAAAAATTATTGAACTTAAATCTAATAATGTTAGCAGTAAATATGTAGACAATATAAAAATAAAAAAAAAGGAAAATAACAATCCTAATAATTGTAATATAATTATGTTGTGTCAAATTCCTGGTGTTTCTACAAAAATATCTAAAACAATATGTGATAAATATAGTTGTATTTCTAATCTAGTATTGGAATACAATAAATTAAATACTCTAAAAGAGAAAGAAACATTATTAAAAGATTATTCTTATTCTATAAATAATGATAAAACAAGAAAAATTGGGCCAGTAATATCAAAGAGAATTTATGAGTATTTATTTACAACTAATGCATAATACTAAGATAATACAAAGATAATATTAATATAATTATAATATTTACATTATGAAAATAAATAAAATTGAATTGAAATAACTCTATAATATGTTGTAACTAAATTATAAATAATGGAGGAAACCACTTTCTATAACTACCTTAATAAAACCAATCTAGATGGAATTAAGGGTGGGATGTTTAAAAATAAAAGTTATAGTGGATACAGTAGTCAAGTATTAAAAAGTGGAATATGTAAATACTATAGGAGAAAGATGTTTGATAAATTCGAATATTGTGTAATAGATATGATGTTATTTAGTCCAGAGAGAAAGGCGATTATGACAAATCTTTTTAATAGATTAAGGATTTTACTTATGGAGGAAATTATATTTAGTGAGCTTGGTCAATTAATACAATGTATTGGACTACTTAATAATATAGAAATACAACCATATGAAAATCAAATGCAAAGAATTCTAAAATTTTGTTCTATAGTTAAGACTTGTAAACGTGGTAGAATAATAAGTTATATTAGGGCATATTATAAAATTCATGGGTCCAAAAATATTATACAAGATATTGAATTGAATAAAGTATTGAAATATAAAAAGTCAAAAGATAGTATTGAATTACTTCAATACGGAGAATTATTTATAAAGTATATGGATGAAAAAAGTTTTATAAATAATGCATTTGCTATTTATAATATTCTTTATAATAATAAGGATAATATAATAAGTGATAGTAGATATCGCAGAAAAGATCCAGTATTTTTGCTATTTGAAATAATCGAAGATAGATATTTTAATAATAAGACTATAGCACATTTTTTTAGAACTATGTTTTTCAGAAAAAGTATGATTGAGAGACATGCTTTTGGGTTCTGGTATTTGTGTTTTGCTTGGAAAAGGGATATAGATTTCAATAATAATAATATTGATTTAGAAGATATTAATCTACAAACTTATTTTTCGAATAGAAATCATATGGAAATCAATGATGATTTTGTTGTAAAAGATTACCATGTTAACAAAAACTATGGATTAGCAAAATTTGGTAATATAGGTTCTAAAGTTATTGATGAAGATTTAAGTATTTTAGGAAATAACGGTGAATATTTTAGACAAATATATATAGATGATAAGAATGGTATAACGTCTAAGAAAGTAAAATTAAATATAAAGGATAATACTGTTAACACTGTTAACACAATAACAAATGATGCACCTATTCTAAAAAATAAAATAAAATTTAAGGTTAAATCTAAAAGTAAAGTTGAATATAATAATTTTGACGATAGTAAGTTGGAAGTAATTCCACTTGATAGTTTTAATGACATTGAAGTATTACAAGATGGTGTTTGTGGATTAAAGGTGTGTTGTATTAAGGCAAGTTATAATGGAAATACATATATACTAAAAGAAATGAGAAAGAGTTTTAACTATGGTAGAGATTATGTATTATTAGACGAATTAAAAGAAGAATTTGGTATAAGAGCTATTAATATGCAACGTATTAAGTGTGACCAGCATTTAACAAGAGTAGATAAATCTAAAAGAACTTTAGTAAATAATTGGAAATGGGATTATGAAGAAACATATTATTGTAAGATGGAGATATTTGATAATATTGGAGACTTAGGAAAACATAAACAATTACTAGAAGATAATAATATATTTAGAGAATGTTTAAAGATTAGATTGTATGATGGATTATTTTGTAGTAGTGATAATATATTGAGAAATATACTAGTTAATTTAAGTAAACAATTACTAAGTATTGACGAAGCAGATATTTATGGGAAAAGAAAAGAAATATTTAATAAGAAGGATTGGTTTCTAAAGAATGAAAATAAAAATAAAGCAAAAGAATATGCGGAAGAAATTATAAATGAATGGGACCTAGAAAATAAAATAAATATGGTAAAAGACACCTTAATAAAATATGGTTTTAGTGATAAGGTAGATATTATGACAAATCGATTTTTAGATTATAAAAATATAGTTTATAAGGAATTTATGTAAATAAGTCTATAATTATTTAATAATTATTAAAGTAAATAATTAAATAAATTTTTATTTTAAAATTGAATAAATTTAAGATAAACTTTATAATTATTATTTAAAATGGATACAAATAATGAAACTAGTTCAGTTAGGGTTGTTGTTAACCCATATAATTTTAATAATATGTTAATAAATGAGGAACATGTTCATAAAATTCTTCAAACTTATGATATTAACGATACTATTAATGATTTGTCTTTATATCAAAAGGCATTTGTTCATAAATCATATAGTAAAAAGAACCCACTAGATATTGGTGAACATGTTGTTATTGCAGATAAACCAGAAGGAGCATTAGAATTATTTGATTATGATAATGAAACACTTGAATTTCTAGGAGATTCTGTTTTGGGCATTATTGTTGCCAAATATTTATTTGAAAGATTTCCAGAAGAAAATGAGGGTTTTTTGACTAAAATGCGTTCTAAACTTGTGAGGGGTGAAATGTTGGGGGAGTTAGCAAAAATGCTAAATTTTGGTGAATATATTATTATGTCACGTCATATTGAAGATAAATGTGAAGGAAGGACTTCTATACCAATTTTAGAGGATTCATTTGAGGCATTTTTGGGAGCTATGTTTCTTGATTTTAATGAAACAGATAATTATAATTTGATGGAAAACTTTTATTCTGGTATTGGTTATCAAATTTGTGAGAAATTTATAATTCATTTTATTGAAGATAAAGTAGATTTTGCAGATCTAATTCGCAGAAATACTAATTACAAAGAACAATTAATGAAATATTTTAAAGAAAAATACGGCCATTTACCTCGATATGGTGAAATTAGTGTAGAAGGCACATTAAATGAAAAAGTATACACAATGTGTGTATATGATCCGGAAGGAAATATTTTAGAACAAGCGGTTGGACCATCAAAGAAAAAGGCCGAACAAAATGCAGCAAAAAAAATACTTGAATCTGAAGGATTATTAGGTTTTACATAGAAGTAATACATAGAAGTATTAATTATTCATTACTTATACTCATTAATGATTTGAGATATAAGCATACTTCCAAATTATTATTATATTCGTCATTATATATTTTTGCCCAATCATATGCAGTTTTAGAGTCTATATCTTTAATATACAATAATTCAGGACATTTTCCAATCAAGATTTTACATATTTCAACATCATTATTTGTTGCTGCATAGTGTAATGCAGTTTCACCTTCGATATCTTTTGACAATATAACATTTTTTGACAATTTATTAATTTCATTTACATTTCTATTTTGGACATAGAGATGTGATAGTGTCGCACCTTCTAACATATCTTCAAATGTGTATTGATAATCTTGTTCCATTGTTTTTTGATAATTTTTATTATTAAATATTTTCAATTTTTTATTATTTGAATAAACAACATTATGTAATTTTACATCTATTGTATCAATAGTTTTATATAGTATTAGATTACATTCATTCGACACAGTAGTCGATTGTGTAAAAATTTGAAGTATCAACCATCAATCATATGACTAAAAAATAGTTATAAAGTATTATAAATCCAGAGTTATTGGAAACAAAAGTGTTTTACAATAAATCCAAAGTAGTTAATAAATTAAGTGATTTTGAATCAATTTTATTAGATATTGAAAATGCAATTAAGAAGGTTCAAACACTTGAAAATATTCATAAAATAAAATAAAATTGATTTTTTTTTTTGATCTGATAATTTTTCAATCTCTTTTATTCTCAATAATTATGTATACCAAAGCTTCATTGATGAAAATTATCTTCGCAATTAATTTCATTGAAAATAACCAAAAGATTAGTTATAATACTTCAAAGGTTCATAATTGGAATGATATTTCAAACAATAAAAAGATTAGTAAAAATATTAACAACATAAAAGTAGGACATGTTAATAGTATTCATCGTGCAAGTCATCATATTGGTCAACCACAATGGAGAGGATATTCCCATTAAGTTAATTAAATATTAAAATTAGTTAATTATTTTAAAGATAAATTAAGAACCACAAGCTTCACAATCAGGATCATCCCTTCTACAAACTAAGGATTCTGAATCTAATTGTGATGGAGACGAAGAAGATGATGTAGATATTGGAGAAGATGGCTTATTTTTATTTTCTGGTTCTATAGTAAATTGTTGTGCTTGTGCTACAGGTTTAGTTCTTAAATAATAAATCCCTGTTTTAAGACCTTTTTCCCAAGAATAAAAGTGCATACTTGACAATTTCTTGAAATCGGGTTTATCCATAAATAAATTTAAACTTTGCGACTGACATATATATTTTCCTCTAATTGCGGCATTGTTTATTAATGCCTTATTACCTACTTCCCATACTGTTTTATATATAGTCTTAATATCATTTGGTATACATTCAATGTCCTGAACACTTCCATTGTTCTTAATAATTTGATTTTTAAGTTCTTCATTCCAAAGATTTAATTCAATCAAATCTGCAATTAAATATTTATTTACAACAACAAATTCTCCTGCCAAGGTCCTTCTAACGTAAATATTTGAAGTAAACGGTTCAATACATTCATTATTGCCCAAAATCTGCGATGTTGAAGCAGTCGGCATAGGAGCAAGAAGTAAACTATTTCTTACTCCATATTTTGCAATATTATCTCTTAGTGTTTGCCAATCCCATCCACCATATGGTTGTTTTCCCCAAAGATCAAATTGGAGTTGTCCTTTACTCATAGGACTACCAATATAACTTGAATATGTTCCCAAAAATGAATCTCTTTGCGTTTCTTTTTCAATTATTTTGAGAATATCTGAAAGAGTATTTTTTCTATTAATTAATTCTTTTGTTAAAGATTCATCGACACTTCCATAATTTAATGTATTTTCAATTTCTAAATATTCTTTAATTAAACCTTCTCTCTTTTGTGCAATTTCACATGAAGTTTCAAGAGAAGCATGATATATAGTTTCGAATATTCTTTCATTTATTTCTTCTGCCTCTAATGAATCAAATCCAACTTTCATTAATACAAATACATCTGCAAGCCCTTGCACACCAATACCAACCGGTCTGTGTAGCTTATTTGAAAATTCAGTTTCAGGGACAGGATAGTAATTGCAATCAATAACTTTATTAAGATTTTTTGTAATTGTTTTTGTTACTTTATGTAAAAAATTATAATCAAACTCTCGTGTTTCTCTATTAACAAAATTGGATAAACCAATTGATGCCAAATTACATACTGCATATTCTGTAGGTGAACTATATTCAATAATTTCGGTGCAAAGATTACTTGATTTTATAGTTCCCAAATTTTGCTGATTTGATTTATTATTTGATGCATCCTTAAAGCATAAATATGGGGTCCCAGTTTCGATTTGTGACTCCAAAATTTTAAACCATAACTCTCTAGCTTGAATTGTTTTACCATATCCTTTCTCTTCATATTCTAAATATAATTTTTCAAATTCATCACTATGGACATCACTTAAACCAGGATTTTCATCTGGGCAAAATAAAGTCCATTTTGCATTAGCCTTAACTCTTTTCATAAATAAATCGGGAATCCAAAGTGCATAAAATAAATCACGAGCTCTATCTTCCTCTGCACCATGATTCTTTCTAAGAAGTAAAAATTCTTCAACATCTTTATGCCATGGTTCCAAATAAATTGCAATAGATCCATTACGTTTTCCTCCACCTTGATCAACATATCTTGCAGTATTATTAAATACTCTAAGCATAGGAACTAATCCATTCGAAATTCCATTTGTGCCACGAATTTTTGAATTTTTAGATCTAACATTATGAATATGAAGACCAATTCCTCCAGCCCATTTTGAAATCATTGCACAATCTTTTAAAGTAGAAAAAATACCATCAATACTATCAGACTTCATTGAAAGTAAAAAGCATGATGAAAGTTGTGGTCTATTTGTTCCTGCGTTAAAAAGTGTTGGTGTTGCATGTGTAAAATATTTTTTACTCATTAAGTCGTAGGTTTCAATTGCTTCTTTAATATCAAATTCATGAATTCCGAGAGATACTCTCATAAATAAATGTTGTGGTCTTTCAATTATAATACCATTAATTTTCATCAAATAACTTTTTTCCAATGTTTTAAAACCAAAATAATCAATGAGAAAATCACGCTCATAATCGATTACATCATTCAATTTACTTCCATGAATTTCAATAATATCCATTATTTTTTTTGAAACTAGGTTTTCACTATATAAAGATTTAATAGTTTCAGTAAATGATGGAAATGTATTTTTATGATGATTTGATATAATAATGTTTGATGACAATTTACCATAGTCAGGATGTTCTGTAGATAATGATGCACATATTTGAGCTGCTAATTCATCTAATTCAGATGTGTGAATATTTGGATAAATTTCAGAACAAACTTTTTGTGTTAATTTAGTTGGATTTATATACAATTTTTCTGAAAGATTTTTAATCCTCCTTAAAATCTTATCAAATTGAATTTCTTCTCTGGAACCATCTCTTTTTGTAACATAATCTACTTCCATTCTATCAATAACTATACTACTACTCATTTTTTTAATATACTTTGTAAATATTTTTATTTTAAAAAAATATTTAAAACGCGTAATAATTATTATTTTTGACAGAACAAATATGACTTTGATAAAATCAATAAATAGTATAACTTATAAGAAAATAAACTATATGAAAAATTAATTAATTGATTTTGTAATAATATCCCAAATATTAAAAAATCATATCAAATATATGAGTATTACTATAATTTAAAAAAAAAATGATGTTAGAGATAACATAAAAAGATAAATATTTCTTAAAGTTTGTAGATAGATATAATTTATTTAATATAAATAAGTAAGTAAAATAAAATTGATTTATAAAAAATATATTTTTTTTAATAAACCAATTTACAATATGATGAATTACAACTACATTAAAAATCTTTACATATCTCGTGTTATTCTAAATATACTTCAAGTAATTTCTGATTATTTTACATTTGCTAAACAAACATTTATTAAGTTTGTCCCAAATATTGTTAAAGATGAAATTATATACTTTGATTTTGAAACAACTGGATTGAATCCATATCATAACAAAATTATTGAATATTGTTTTATGATACATAATGATGATAATTGTGAAATTTCTGACATTGTAAATCCTGAGGAAAAGATAGAAAAAAAAATTACAGATATTACTGGAATTCATCCAGATATGTTTGAAGATAAGAAAAATATACACCACCACATTTCTAAGATATATAATTTTATTAATGGAACATATAAACAAAATATTCTAAGTGTCGAACGAAAATACCTTGTTGCACATAATGCAATTGGATTTGATAGCATATTTCTTGAAAAGGCTCTTTCAAAACTTAAGGAAACAAAAAAAAGTGTAACAAGTGATAATTTCGTATATATTGATTCGTTGCTTTTGTCTCGCAAACTTTTGCCAGATCTAAAGTCACATAGCTTGTCTTCTCTTGCAAAACATTATAATGTAGCATCTGGAACTCATCGAGCATCATCTGATGTTGTTTGTCTAAAAACAGTTTTTGAATGTTTGATTGAAGAACTTGGAAAAAGAAATAACATTGCATATAGTTATTACTTTAACTATCCAGAAGAGATTTTCAAATATATCTATTACTAAATATGATATTACATATAATTTATTTTAGCATGAAATTTTAAAACTATAATAAATAATAAGGGAAATTTAATAAATCTTAATATTTTTTTTATATTAACTAATATTTAATAATTAAATCTATCATGACAAAACTTTTTAAAAATTATTAATAAATTATTAATAAATTATTAATAAAATAAACTATCTTCAAAATTTTCAAATGGTGTTGAATTTAAGTTGAATTTAAGTTGAATTTAATATGACTTAAAAGATTATAATTGAAATCTTCAAGAGTGTAAAGTAATTAAAGAATAAATACTATAAGGATAAATAATGGATAATCAAACCAAAACGATTATTGGATATATTGGTGGAACACTTCTAAATATTACATTTATTCCTCAAATTTATAAAACATTTAAAACCAAAAAAACCGATGATATTTCAATATATTTTATGGGTTCGCAAATGATTACAAGTATATTTTGTTTGAGTTATGCTATATTATTAGATGAAAATCCGTTAATATTATCTAATTCAATATTATTTGTTGAACTTTTTATTCTATTCATTGGTAAAATTATGTATAGTCATATTTACAAAAAAAAAGAAATCATGTCAGAACATAAAATAACTTCTGTTTAGTTAGTTACTCTGGTAAAAAATCAAAATCATCATTTTTATCATATTTTTTTACATAAATTTTTTTTTTTTTTTGTTCTTTCATTTTTGTATATATATTGTTTGCACGAGAATTTAATACTTTTTCCCAAAAGTTATAAATTTTAATATAATTATTATTAAACCATTCTCTATTTCTTTTTACTAAAACAATATTAAACTTATTAAGTTTCCAATATGTTGTTGTATTATACTCATAATGTGAAGTTTCTAGAACTTTATCTATAATTGTATCTTCCCATACTTTAAATTCTTCAACTGTTTTAAAATTATCATAATTATAGAAATAGATTGTTTTCTTCAAAATAAGATCATATACTTCAACGATTACACCCTTTTCATTCCCGTTTTTTCTTAATAAATAATTATTTTCATCGACATCTTCAAAAAATTCTTTTTTATTATTGTATTCTCTTAATTCTGATTCTAAAAAATCACAATATTCCAAATCGCAAACTTCAAGTTGTCCCTGCACTTGTGCAAAATACACTGGAGGAATAATTCCAGTAATTGGTCTTGATTTTGGACATTTAATTTCAAGCATTCTTCCTACATAATTTTTATTCTCACTTTCAATACTACAAATACCATCAGGAGAAGCCCCAAAAAATGGAATATTTGCATGAGGTAAACAACCAAATTCAGTAATTTTAACCTTTGCTCTTTTTTCATAAATATAAATTGCAACATCTTCAAATTTAATTCCATGTAGAATTGCAGCTCCTGGTAAATAATTTGATTCTACTCCACATTTTTTCTTAACAATATCAATAATTTTTGATTTATTATCACTTGTTATATGAAATAAATCACTTGCTGTAAGTCTATTATTTCTAAATTCATACCATTCAGGTGTTCTTTGTTCTGGTTGTGGAATATTTTCTAAGTATATTAATTTATCTTCTAAATATTTTAGATGAGATACACTATATATTGGTTGTGCAACTTTAATATGTTGTAAAAGAAGTTCTTCAATGTATTCTTTAATATCAATAATTATTGAATCATTAATGATATTATATTGTTTGTAAATATGTAAAATAAGTTCAATAAAATTATTATTTTCTTCATCATTATAAAATGTATTATTATCAATCGGATTATTATTCAAGAAATCACTTATAATAATTTCAATATCTTTTGAATTTACCACACTAGAAATTCTATTTATCATTTTATTTCTTTCTTTAATCATATAATAAACTTCAATTTTTTCTTTAAATTTTATTTATTTTATATATTTCTTTTAAAACATAGTTCTAAGTTTTTGTTAACCACCTTACAATACTTATAGTTTATAAAATTTTATATTTAAATAATTTACACCCTTGAAGATTTAATTTACTACTTCTGTTACATCAAACAACCAATGATTTTTATCACTTCCTTTACTTTCGAAATTATATTTAATAAAGTCTGGAATATTGTTTAATGGTTTCATTCCATGATTTAAAATAGGGACATTTTCGATTGTATCACTAGTAACTTCAACACCATTGCAATCCCATACATGAATCAATTTTCTTGAAGGTATTAATAATTTATTTTCTGGTATGTCTAGGGGTAAAATCCAAGAATTGCGGTTCACCATTTTATTTTGTGTTTCGCCATAATCTACTTTTGAATATTCAAATGCAATATTTTCATTTCCTCTTATATTAAATATATTAACCTTGGGTTTATACAATGTAGCACCTCTAGTTGATAGTCCACCTCTTTGAAAATATTGAATATCTATTGAAAATCCTTTAGTAATGCTATTAATAATGATTTCATTATCATTTACATCAATATCAAAAGTAATTTTTCTATTTGTGTTGGTAAAATTTTTTTTATTGTAAATAAATACGTTTATAACATAATTAATGCTATTTTCTTTTTGGGTTTTTTCAACTCTATCTATATTTCCAATAAGTAAATTTTTATTATGTTTTTTATTTATATCATCAATAACTTTTTTCAATAATTCTTCAACTTCATATTTTAATTTACTATCCATCGCATCAATGCTATAGGATTCAAAATTTTCTTTATTGTTATTAACATAAAATACTGCAATAATAAATATTAAAACAAATATTAACAATACTAACATTATTATATACATACAAATTAAATAAATTAATAATAAAAATTATATATGAATTATTGATGATATAAATATAATGAATAAAAAATTTACTATAAAAAGAAAAAAAAGATTTGTTGAAAACACGTCTTTGAAATCATATACTGGATTTATTTTTGTTAGTAGTTTTCTTAGTAAACAAAACAATATTAAAAAGCCTTTTGGTTTAAATAGAACTAACTTATATCTTTATAGAAATAATTTTTGTTTATTGGATAAATTTTTTAGTGATAATAAAATAAAAAAGGTTTTAAAAGATAGTTATGGATTAGAAAAAGACCATATTATTTCATTAAATAATGTATTTCTGAGAGGTTCAAAGGTTATTTATTTAGTATATTTAAAGTTTGATACTAAAATAAACAATTTTACAATTTTTAAAACATTAAATATTTTCGAAAAAAAGGATTATAAAGATCATGCAAAACAAGATTTATATTTAGCTATTTATAATAATCATAAAGATATAGAATTTAACAAATATAAAATATTCTATGATAAAAATAACTATATCGAAACTACATTAAATACGATATTTTACTATCTTATAGGCAGTGACTCTATATAATATGTATTTGGTAGTGACTTTATTATAATAAATTTAATTTATTTAATACATATAGGGTTTCATTGTTTTTTATTTTGAATAAATTTATAAAATTTTTTATTTATGTTTGGAAATAATTCTTTAAAATACAAATCATTACTTTTATTAATTTTTGTTTTTTTTTTAAATGTAGTGAATTTGTTGAAAGTGCTTTTTAGTAATCATAGTTATAAATATAAAAAATATACAGTTAAGATTTTTAGATAACAATTTATATTCTAGACATAAGAGGGTTTGATAGTATATATATATATTATACAAAATGAATTCTAAAAGTGATGTCATTGATGAATTAAATTCTTTAAGAAATTTAAATCCAGTAAAACCCAAGACTCTTAAAGATATTATACAACAAAATGTAGAAAGTATTGAAAGTGTTATTGATAGTAAAGTTATAAATATTTATGCAAGACCATGGGCTAGACTTGAACCTAAGCTTAAATTGAGAAAAATTAAAGAATATTTATCTGATGAAGATAATTGTATAAATGATGAAACAACAAAAAAAATAATAAAATATTATCAAGATAAAAAAAAGGTAGTTATTAAGTATGATGTTGAAGAATGTTCTATTATTGAACTAAAGACTAAATTTTAAATTTGTTATCATTATGAAAATATAATGTATATATTAATGCTAAAATGATGATTAAATAATTAAATCCTTCATCATATAACTTTAATAATGATATATTTTTACATTTATTTTTATCTAAATTAATATCAGCATTATTAAATATATTTTCCTCCCATATTTTCATTTCCTTTTTTTTTAAACATTTGGTTTTTAATATGTGCATTAATACCAAAATAGGTATTAATGATATAAAGATATAATAAGGATTTCTATTTTTTACATAATGTTTCATAAACATAACTATTAGGATTGCAACAATTGTTATTTGATCAACAAATACATCATATATAGCACCGATTTTACTCTTCATATTATGATTTCTCGCAAGTTGTCCATCTATACCATCAGTTATCCAAGACATTATAAATAATATAATGATTAGTAAATAGTTTTTCTTATAATATAAATTATAAATAACTATAATTCTTAAAACTAATGTTAAAGTCGTTATCATATTTGGTGTAAATCCTAAATTATAAAATATTGGAACTAAAAGGTTTGATACTGGATATGCAAAATATTTATTAACAAAACCTGCATTTTTTGGTATTTTATTCATTAATATTTATTTACAAAAAAAATATTATCTAATTATAAAATGATAATCGGATATGCAGTGGGCGTCTTTGATTTATTTCATTCTGGACATAAAAATTTATTGGATGAGTGTTTAAAAAGATGTGATGAATTAATTATTGGTGTTCATACTAATGAATTTGTTAAAAGTTATAAGAGACTACCAAATGATAATGAGAATAAAAGAAAATACAATATATTAAATTATCTAAAAAGAATTAATTTTAATGAAGAAAATATACATATTATTGATGATAACCACCTTAAATTAATTAAAAAATATAATATAAATATAATATTTCATGGAAACGATTGGGAACTTGAATCATACAAAAAACAAATTAAATATTATGAATTTGGAATGGATAAATTAAATATAAAAATAGACTTAATTGATTATTCAAAAGGTATAAGCACGACTGAAATAATGAATGGAACAATTAAAAATTTAAAGAACAAAAAATGTTTTTTATTTGATTTAGATAATACATTGATATTAAACAAAAAGGCTACTAAGTATTCTACTGATTTGATTACTAAATTAGAAAATAACAATAAAGATATTTATATTATTACTAATAATAATCGTTATACTCCTCGTGAAATATACAAAAATCTTAAAGAAAATTGTATAAATATTGGTTTTGAAAATATAATTACTACTCTTATTGTGATTAAAGATTATTTATTAAACAATAACTTAAACAATATTTTTGTATGGGGAACAAAATCTGCGAAAAATTATTTTATTAATAATAACTTTGTTGTTAACGAAAACAAAGATAAGTATGATTTAATAATAATTTTATATAGAAATGATTTTGATTATCAAGAACTAACTAATTTATGTAATTTAGTAAAAATAACACCTTATATTATTGGGAATATTGATGCAACTTATCCAGACAAACAAGATGCTTTACCAGATACCGGTTCTATATGGAAGTTAGTTGAATATGTTTGTGATAAAAAACCAATTAAATTATTTGGTAAACCTGAACCAATTATGATTAATAATATTTTAAAAAAATATAAAAAAAATGATATTATTTTTATAGGTGATTCCGAAAAAACAGATAAGCAACTTGCTAAAAAATGTGAAATAGATTTTATTAGAGTTCATGAAGAAGGAGATATTTCTCACATGGGGGTTTTATGTGATTATTTTTAAATTATTCTAATAAAGAAT
>Ga0257126_1000471_pt1 | contig 32898 bp, 30 predicted proteins | sample SI060_120mmetaG_FD_190151 | JGI IMG/M metagenome (GOLD analysis project Ga0257126, IMG submission 190151) | Marine microbial communities from Saanich Inlet, British Columbia, Canada - SI060_120m | ecosystem: Environmental > Aquatic > Marine > Inlet | place: Canada: British Columbia | collected... | reverse complement strand
TGGGGCAAAGATTCATAATGATTAAATACTATTAATCATTTTAATATCTGCGTGTGAAAAATTTTACTGTTTATAAATCATCTGCAGGTTCTGGAAAGACTTATACTCTGGCAGTAAATTATCTTGCATTAGCTATTAGTAAATCACTAATTAAAAGAGATTACTATAAAAAAATTCTTGCAATTACCTTTACTAATAAAGCTGCTCAAGAAATGAAAGAGCGAGTTCTTTACTATCTAAATATTTTATCTCAAGGAAAAGATATTGACAATATTTTATCTGAGATTATTTCAAAAACACGATTAGAAAGTCAAGATATTTTTAAAATATCTAAAAATATTTATTCTCATATTCTTCATAATTATTCTGACTTAAGCATTCAAACTATTGATAAGTTTAGCTATAAAATCGTGAAAACATTTTCTTCAGATCTTGGTATGAATAGAGATTTTGAATTAGAATTAGATAGTAATAAAATCATACAACCTGTAATTGCATTGTTATTAAATAAAGTTTCTGATAATAATTCCTTACTTACGGATGTACTAGTAAATTTTACAATACAAAAGCTAGAAGATGGAAATAGTAATGATATTCAAAGTGATTTAGAAGATTTTTGTAAGCATCTTTTTATTGAAGGTTCTGACAAGATTTTAATAAATAATTCCCTCACATCAGCTGAGGTAAATAAATTAAAAAACAATCTCTTTGAGCAAAAAAGTGATTTTAAAAATAAAATTATTTCTCTCAGAAAAGAGGTTGTTAATTTTTTTGAAAATAACGGATTGACTTCTGCTCATTTCTCAAGAGGAACCTTTTATAAATTATTTAATGACAAATTATTAAGTAAAAAATATTCTGATTGGATTCCATCTGAATCATTAATTAATAGTGTAAATAATGCAGATTTTTACAGTAAATCTCTTGATGAAAATTTAAAGCAACAAGTAGATAGAAATAAAGAAAAATTAAAACAATTTTTTGATGATTTACTTTTTTTGTTAAAGGACTACATCACACTTGAAGCAATACTTAAAAAGATATACCCTTCCATAATCATTAATGAGCTTATAAATGAAATTAATACTTATAAAAAAGAAAATAATATTCAGCATATATCCTCTTTTAATAGACAAATTCATGAAGTTGTAACCACTCAAGTTTCTTCATTTATTTTTGAACGACTTGGAGAAAGATACAATCATTTTCTAATTGATGAATTTCAAGACACTTCTTTACTTCAATGGCAAAATTTACTTCCTTTAATAGCTGATTCTCTTGATTTTGGAAAATCAATAGTTGTTGGAGATGGAAAACAATCAATATATAGATGGAGAGCAGGAGAAGTTGAACAATTCTTAAAGTTACCCGAAATATATAAAGGTGAGGATTTACAATATTTTTCTGAATGGCAAGCAAAATTATCTAATCACTTCAAGTCAGAAAATCTTGATAATAATTTTAGAAGTAGAAGGAAAATTATAGAATTTAATAATTTATTTTTTAAAAGGATAAAGACTTTGCTTTCAGAAAATCTTATACCTATATATGATGATTTAGAACAAAAAGTTGAATATGCAAATAATGGAGGTTATGTTAGAATAGAGCTATTTAATGGAGCAGAATATAAAAATGAGGTTTTAGAAAAAACAAAGAATCAAATAAACAAACTAATAAATGAGAACAATTATAGCTATAAAGATTTTGCAGTTCTTTGTAATACTCATAAGGATATCTCAGAAATCGCATCATATTTAACAGATCATTCTATCCCTATTATTTCATCAGAAGGTTTACTTATAAGTAATTCCCCAAAAGTAAAGTTGATTATTTCTTCAATTAAATATTTGGTTAATATAGATGATAAAATTGCTAAAGCTTCAATAATTAATTATTTATTTCATTATGTGTCAAAAAAAGATGATTTGCATATTTTATATATGCAAGTTCACAAGAATGATAGATTTTTATTATTATTAAATAATTATGGCATAGAATTTGACGGCGATAATTTTTTAGAGCTTCCTATATATCAAATGGTAGAAGAGATTATTAAAGCTTTTAAAATTGAAAATGATGTTTATATTAATTTTTTCTTAGACCTTGTTCATGAGTATTCAGAAAAAAATATTAATAGTATTTCTCAATTTATTGAGTGGTGGTCTGAAGTAAGAACAAAAAAATCAATATCAATTTCAGACGATGTAAATGCAGTTAAGTTAATGACTATTCACAAATCTAAAGGATTAGCCTTTCCAATTGTTATTATTCCTTTTAATTGGGAATCTGCGACAAAAAAAGAAATGTGGGTTGAAAACAGTAGCCATTATTCCAAACAGATTAAATATTCTTTAATCAATCAGAATAAAAATTTAAAGTTTTCTCATTTTAATAATGATTACAATAGAGAAAAGGCTTTAGAGACAATGGATAATATTAATAAGCTATATGTTGCTTGTACTAGAGCAGTTGATGGTCTTTATATCCTTTCTAAATCTATAAAAAAAGTTACTGAAAACTCCACCAATTTAAATGCTATACTTCAAAAATTTACTAGTGAGTTTCCTTATTCTCATGGATCTATTACTAATAAAAATTCAGAAAATAAAAATCAAAAATCTATTTTCATAAAAGAAATTATAGAAAGTAAAGACTGGAAAAAGATAATTTCTTTAAAAAATTCTTCATCAGATTTCTGGGATAATGAAAATCATAGTAAGAATAAAGACTGGGGTAAGTTATTTCATTATGCATTATCAGAGATATCACATTTTGAGCAAATTAACGAGGTAGTTGAAAATTTATATGTTAGAGGTAAGTGTGATTTTAAGCAAAAAAATGAGTTACTAAAAGAAATTAATAATCTCTTTTCATGCACAGAAATAAAGGGATTCTTTTCTCCAAAATGGAAAGTTAGAAATGAAAAAGAAATATTAATGCCAAGTGGTAAGACTTATATCCCCGATAGGATAATGTTCAATAATAATCAGGTGGTAATTATTGATTATAAAACAGGAGAAAAAGATTCAAAGCATCTTGAGCAAATAGTCAATTATTCAAATGCACTTAACATGATGGGCTTTAATAATATTGAAAGATATTTAATATATACAAATAGTTCTAAGAAAATTCATAAAGTATGAAACCATTTTTAGAAAAAATTGCTGATCGATTAATATTGAAGTTTCCAGAAAATATGGAGAAAGTTGCTGTTGTTCTACCTAGCAAGAGATCCGTTGTATTTTTAAAATATTATTTGTCTCAAAAGATTTCAAAACCAATTTTCCTTCCAAGATTTTATTCAATTGAAGAATTTGTTGAGAATATTTCTGGTTTAAATGTTATTGATAATGTGTCTTTACAGTTTTATCTTTATGAAAGTTATCTTAAAGAATTAGGTAAAGAAAAAGATGATTTTAATGAATTTCTTAATTGGAGTGCTATACTACTTCAAGATTTTAATGAAGTTGATACAAACATAGTTGATGCAAATTCTTTATATAAAAATATTAAGAACGTTAAGGAACTTGAAAATTGGAGTGTAGATAATTGGAGTTTTTCAGAAAAAAATCTTTCAGATATTCAAAATAATTATGTTGATTTTTTTGAGTCAATGTATGATATCTACAATAATTTTAAAAACAGCTTGATTAATAGAAGTTATGCTTATCAAGGCTTAGCTAATTTAATTGCTAGCGAAAAAGTAAAAGATACAGATTTTAATTTTGATAAAATCTGGTTTGTTGGCTTAAATGCTCTAACAAAATCACAACATATAATCATAGACAATTTAAAACAAAGAAATATTGCTCGTGTTTTTTGGGATGCTGATAAATATTATTTAGATAATCCTGATCATGAAGCCTCCTTTTTTCTAAAACAACAAAAAGACAAATGGCATGAAATTGATTTTGATGGAATAGGAGATTATTTGTCTTTGCCAAAACAAAAATTTCAGATTGTTAGCTGCCCTGAAAACATTGCTCAAGCACACGTAATGGCCAAGGAACTTTCTTTACTTGATAATTCTGAACTTAACAATAGTAACACTGCAGTTATACTTGCAGATGAGGGTTTGTTATTTCCTGTTTTAAATTATATTCCTAATCAAGTCGACAAGTTAAATGTAACTATGGGTAGTCCTTTTAAAAACTCTCCGTTTTATTCATTTATTAATTCTTTTCTTTTATTAAAATTTAACATTAAAAAATATTCAAAAGGAAAACTTTATTACAAAGACCTATTACAGTTTATTGAAGATCCATATTTTAAAAAAATAAGTGATTATAAGGAGATAAGATCTCTTAGAAATTATTTAAATGAAAATAATATTGTCTTTGTTAGTACTGATGAAGTGTATTCTTTTTTTAATGCAGATATTTTTAAAGATATTTTTGAAACTGGTAGTGATGTTGAAAATATAATCCTTCAATTAAAATTAATTATAAACTTATTAAGAGAAGTGTTAGCCGATGATAAGGCTAATATAGATTCTGAAGTTTTAATTGTTTTTAGCGATTGTCTTTCTGTTATTGAAAATTTAAAAAGCGAATTTTCTCATAAATTTGATTTAAAAACATTTATAAATCTCATAAATCAAGTAATTTCTAGAGAGATTATCCCTTTTAAGGGAGAACCTTTAGAAGGAGTACAGTTAATGGGAATATTAGAAAGTAGAACACTAGACTTTAAAAATGTAATTATTCTAGGCGTAAATGAAGGAATAATACCAAAAGGTAAAAATTTTAATTCTTTTATTCCCTATGAGCTAAAAAAGTATTTTAGCATTCCAACCTATACTGAAAAAGATGCTGTTTTTTCATATCATTTTTATAGAATTTTACAAAGAGCAGAAAATATAACTCTAACATACAATTCTAAACTTGACAATTTTGGTTTTGGTGAAAAAAGTAGATTTATAACTCAATTATTATCCGAATTTAAGGCCAGCAAAATCGATGAGTTTATTTTTCAAGATAATAATTTTCAATCTAATGTTTCGGACGATATTATTGTAGAAAACAAGAATTTAGAATCTGAAGTATTAAATTGGGCTAAAAGAGGGGTTTCACCGTCAGCATTAAATACGTATAAAAATTGTCCGCTTGATTTTTACTATAATTATTTAGCTCAAATTAGAGAATCTTTTGAAGTAGATGAATTTGCTGACAATAGTCTAATGGGAAATGCTATACATTCCATTTTAGAAGAAGTTTTACCATCGGGTAGTTTAACTCCAAAAATTCTTGAGACTGCAAAAAAAAATATTCCTTCAAGATTAAAATTATTCTATAAGGATGCTTTGTCAGAAAGTAATTTTAAAGAAGGAAAAAATTATTTATCTCTAAAAGTAGCTGAAAAATTAATTTATGACTTAATTAGTTTTGAAAAGAAAATATGCATAAAAAATACTATTGATGTTTTTGCTAAAGAGCAGAAACTTACTCATTCAATAAATGTTAATGGTATAGATTTTAATTTAACTGGAATTGTTGATAGAGTTGATTTTTATAATGGCACATTAAGAATAATAGATTATAAGAGCGGGAAATCATTAATAAAAAATGAGTTGTATTTCAAAAATCTAAAAGATTTATTTGAAAATCCTAAAAAGGACAAGGCATTCCAATTGTTAATGTATGCATATCTTCTTCTAATAAAATATCCTCAGTTTTTAAATAGGAAAATTAGTGTGGGAATTTACTCTTTAAGAAATATTGAAGATGGGCTTGAAATTTTAAGTTCTGATTCTGAACTAATTTTTAATAAGCAATTGTTGTTAGATTTTGAGCAACATTTACAAATTCTAATAAAGAAAATTATTGAGAGTGATTTTAAAGTTGGAGAAAATTTGGATTCATGCAAATACTGTACACATCTAGAGTTGTCTATGTAGTATTAGTTTAATTTAATTTTAGTTTTCCCTTTTAATTATTTTATATTTGTAAAAAACGATTTATGAGATTTTTACACATTTTTTTTCTGTTTATACTTTTTTCATTTGAATGTTTTTCCAATGAGATAGTTGTTTCTAAGGGTGAAAATAGTTTTACTGTTAAAGAAAAAACATCAGCTAGCTTTAAAGTTTATAATCAATTAAATGTAATTAACTCAAATATTATTAAAACAGAAGATGGAGATTTTACAAAACTTACTGTTCCATATTATTCAACAAATTCTGATATAGGAATGCCGGAACTTCCATCTTTAAAGAAATTAATTAATATCCCTTCTGGAGCTAGTATTTCTGTAAATATTTTAAATAAAGTCTCAAAAATTATTTCATTAGAAGATTTTGGTACTCAAAATTTGATATTACCAAATCAACCTTCGATATCAAAATCAAAAAGTGCCGAGGAAATAGAGTTTTTTTATGACAAGGAGTCTTATAGTAAAGATGTCTTTACTAATGAAGAGTTAGTATCTTTTGAAATTTTAGGTAGTATGCGTGAAGTCCAGTTAGCTAGAATTATAATATCACCTATCTCTTACAACCCTCTGACAAATGAGATAGAAGTAATTACTAAACTTGAAGTTGAAGTTAATTTCTCTGTAAAAAATAAGGCAATTAATAATCTTGGATATTATTCGCCTGAATTTGAACATCTTTATAAAAAATGTATTAACTACTTACCCCAAAGTTCCGGAGATATTATTACAACTTATCCAGTAAAATACGTTATTGTATCAGATCCACTATTTCAAACTGCTTTACAGCCACTTATTGAATGGAAAACGAGAAAAGGATTTAATGTTATTGAAGCATACACAAATGATCCTAATGTCGGTACTACAACCAATTCAATTAAATCGTATGTGAAAAACTTATATGACAATGCAACTTTAACAGATCCAGCACCAACTTATTTACTATTAGTAGGTGATCTTATACAAATTCCTTCATTTAGTGGTAATTCGGGTTCTCACGTAACGGACTTATTTTATTGTGAATTTGATGGCTCTGGAGATTTTTATCCAGAGATGTATTACGGTAGATTTTCGGCAAATACTGTTGCTGAAGTAGAAGTTCAGGTTGCAAAAACCTTAACTCATGAAAAGTATTTGTTTTCCGATCCTAGTTTTTTAGATGGAATTGTCTTAGTGGCTGGAGTTGACGGAGCTTATGCACCTACCTATGGCAATGGTCAAATTAATTATGCTACAGATAATTATTTCAATATTGCTCATAATCTAACAGTTCACAATTATTTATATGGTTCTGGAACTCCGATTACATCTGATATGCCTCAGGCATCATCAAATATTATAAGTAATATTAGTGAAGGTGTAGGTCTAGCTAACTATACTGCTCATTGTGGACCTAGTGGATGGGGAGATCCTAGCTTTAACACAAGTGATGTTTATACTTTGCAAAATAATGGTGAATATGGATTAATTATAAGTAATTGTTGTTTACCTAATAAATTTGATGAACCAATTTGTTTTGGAGAAGCTTTATTAAGAGAAGATAATAAAGGAGCCTTAGGTCATATTGGGGCAAGTAACAACACCTATTGGGATGAAGATTATTGGTGGTCTGTAGGAAACACATCTAATATTACCTCTAATCCTACTTATTCTGGCACTGGCTTGGGAGCATATGATTCCTGGATGCACGAAAATGGGGAGCACGAGGATGATTGGTTTATTACTCAGGCTCAAATTTTACATGCTGGAAATTTAGCTGTGACAGAGGCTGGTGGAGCTGAAGAATATTATTGGGAAATTTATCATTTGATGGGCGATCCATCATTAATGCCATATATTGGTGTGCCAACACCATTAACAGTTTCTCATAATAATGTAATTCCAATTGGAGCTACATCATTAACTGTTAACTCTGAAGAGAATTCATATGTAGCTTTATCAATGAACGGTATTTTATTAGATGCTAAATTATGTGATGCTACTGGAATAGTTAATTTAACTTTTAATCCTATTTCAAATGCAGGCTCTGTTGATATTGTTGTTACTAAACAGTTTAAGCAACCTTATATCAATACTATTCAATCTATATCGCCTAATGGTCCATATGTAACAGTAACAAATAATTTAGTTTCTGACGTAAATGGTAATAATAATTCGCTTGCAGATTATAGTGAAGTTGTTAATTTGGATGTAGATTTGTTTAACCTAGGAGGAGGTAATTCACAAAATCTTAATTTAGTATTATCATCAAATGATCAGTATATTACAATTATTGATTCAGTTCATTCCATTAGCTCTATTACCTCAAGCCAAACAATTACAACAACGAACGCATTTAGTTTTCAAGTAGCAGATTATGTGCCTGATCAACACATCGCTAATTTTATCTTAACTATAACTGATGCTTCATCTAATACTTGGAATTCTTCTATTAACATTACTTTGAACTCACCAATCTTAAATCATCTAAATTTCACAGTTGATGATTTAGTCTTAGGAAATGGGAATGGTAAATTGGATGCTGGTGAGAATTTAGATTTAATTGTAGAAGTTCAAAATTTAGGGCATGCTGATGCCTACACACTAACAGCAACATTGTCTTCAATCAGTAGTTATATTACAATAAATAATATAAATGCTTCTTTACCTTTATTAAATACTACTCAGTCTCAGAATGTTACTTTTAATATTTCTGTAGATCCTAACACACCAGCTGGAACAAACGTTATTTTCCCTTTTGATTTAACCGATCAAATATATTCACACCAAACTGATTTTACTGAAAACATCGGAATTATTGATGAAGATTATGAGACAGGTGATTTCACAAATTATTCTTGGATTCAAGGTACTTATCCTTGGACTGTAGATGCTAATCAAATATATGAGGGTGTATATAGTTCTCGTTCAGCAGATAATTTGCCAGATAATCAAGAATCGGAGCTTTCTATTGAAGTTGATGTCCTTTCACCTGGAGATATCTCTTTTTACAAGTTTGTTTCATCTGAATTTAATTTTGATTTTTTAAAATTTAAAATTAATGGTAATAAAGTTGGAGAATGGTCTGGAGAAGATAGTATATGGAGTTTTGTTTCTTTTCCTGTTATTAACACTGGATTACATACTTTTAAGTGGGAATATGATAAAGATGCTTCTTGGAGTGAAGGAGATGATTGTGCATGGATTGATTATATTGTCTTTCCCCCTATAACAATTACTCAAACTTCATTAGGTAATAGTATTGCAGACATAAAAATATTTCCTAATCCAACTATGGGCTTGTTTAATATTGATTTTGGAATAAATAAAAATAAATCATTAGAGATTACAGATGTTTTTGGTAAAAGATTAGATCATTTTGAAGATATTAATAATACCAATCAGTTTGATATGTCTAATTATGCTCCTGGTACATATTTAATTAATATTATGCCTGATAATTTAATATTTCAAATTATTAAACAATAGTGCCTAAAATTGTTGCTCTTGATTATGGAAGTAAAAGGGTAGGAGTTGCAATTTCAGATCCTGAAAATAAAATTGCTTTCGCATTAAAAACTGTTTCTACTGGCTTAATTCAAAAATATATTATAGAGTTAATTTCTATTGAAAGAGCTTCAACAATTGTTGTTGGTTTTCCAGTCAATCTAAATGGTTCATTAAATGATATTTCTAATGAAATAAATGTTTTTATAAATAAGTTAAATCAAAAGATCCCTGATATAACAATTGAAAAATACGACGAAAGATTTACATCTATTATTGCAAAAAAAACTATACTAAGTTCAGGAATTGGTAAGCTAAAGCGCAAAAATAAATCCTTAGTTGATAAAGTTAGCGCAACAATTATTCTTCAAGGCTATCTTGATTCTTTAAAAAGATAGTTTCTCTCTTAAGAATTTACCAGTGTGAGATTTGTTTTCTAAAATTATATTTTCGGGTGTTCCATTAAAAATTATTTTTCCTCCTTTACTACCTCCTTCTGGTCCTAAATCTATTATCCAGTCTGCACATTTAATGATATCAAGATTATGTTCAATACAAATAATTGAGTGTCCTTTTTCAAGTAATGAATAGAATGAATTTAAAAGTTTGTTAATATCATGAAAATGTAGCCCTGTAGTTGGTTCGTCAAAAATGAATAATATTTTATTTGGACTATTCCCTTTTGAAAGGAAAGAAGCGATTTTTGTTCTTTGAGCCTCTCCACCACTTAGCGTATTTGATGATTGCCCAAGTTTTATGTAGCCTAGGCCTACACTATTTAGAGGTTGGATTTTATTGACAATGCTTAATTTATCGTGTTTTGTAAAAAAACTAATAGCTTCATTTACAGACATGTCAAGTATATCAGAAATATTTTTTTGTTCAAATTTAATTTCAAGAACTTCATTTTTAAATCTTCTGCCTTTACACTGTTCACAAATTAAGTGGACATCTGCCATAAATTGCATTTCTACTGTTATTTCTCCCTCTCCTTTACAAGCTTCACACCTACCTCCATCAACATTAAAAGAAAATGCTCCAGTCTTATATTTTCTTGTTTTAGCTAATGCTTGATTAGCAAATAGTGCTCTTATTTCATCATAAGCTTTTATGTATGTAATAGGGTTTGATCTCGATGACTTTCCTAAAGGGTTCTGATTGATAAATTCTAGTTTAGTGATTTTATTGCTAGTAATATTTATAGAACTATAATTGTTTTCATCTTTTTCATAGATTCCAATTTTATTATTAAAAGCAGGTTTTAAAACATCTTTTATTAAAGATGATTTTCCTGAGCCACTAACACCACTAACCACTGTTAAACAGTTTAGGGGAAACTTCACATCGATGCCTAATAAATTATTTTTCTTAACCTTTTTCAGTGTAATATAATCTGTCCATTTTCTTCTCATTTGAGGCACATTAATTTGCAGCTTACTTGTAAGGTATTTTGTTGTAAGACTAGATTCTGATTTTAATATATTACTTGTCTTACCATTATAAATAATTTTTCCGCCATTTATTCCTGCTTCAGGTCCAATATCAATAATAAAATCTGAATTTAGCATTATCTCTTCATCATGCTCAACTACTACTACAGTATTTCCTATATCTCTTAAATTTTTTAAGATTTTGATTAATTTATTTGTGTCTTTAGGATGAAGTCCAATACTTGGTTCATCTAGAATGTACATTGATCCAACTAATGAACTTCCTAGAGAAGTAGCAAGATTAATTCTTTGAGATTCTCCACCAGATAGTGTTTTAGATTTTCTGTTTAAGCTAAGATATTCTAATCCGACATCATTTAAATATTGTAACCTGCTAATAATTTCATTATTGATTCTTTCTGCAATTATTAGATCACTTTTACTAAGCTCTAGATTTTTAAAAAATGACAATGCTTCTTTTATGCTAAGATTTCCAATTTCTGAAATATTTTTATTGTTAATTTTTATATAATTGGTTTCTTTTCTTAGTCTTGAACCATTACATTCATTACACAATGTTTTGCCACGGTATCTTGCGATTAGTACTCTAGCTTGAATTTTATATTTCTTTGTTTCAAGAAAATCAAAAAACTGATTAATTCCTTTGCATTTTTCTTTTCCATTCCACAGTATGTTTTGCTCCTCTTTTTTTAGATCTTTATAAGGGCGATGAATAGGGAAATCATAATCAGAAGCTTTATTAATAAATCTATCTTTCCATTTAGACAATTTGATTCCTGACCAAGGAGCAACAACTCCCTCAAAAACAGATAGCTCTTCATCCTTAATAACTTTTTTCTTGTCTATTCCTAATATACTTCCATATCCTTCACATGCATTACAGGCGCCAAATGGATTATTAAATGAAAATAGTTCAGGAGTTGGAGGAATAAATTTAATTCCGTCAATTTCGAATTTAGTTGAAAACTCTTTAATTATATTATTGGATTTTATTGTACAATACCCATCTCCATAATATAATGCTGATTCAATAGAGTCAGTAATCCTACTAGTGTCCAGATTTTCTTCAATATAAATTCTATCTACAATAGTTAAGACTTTTGATTTATTGATTGTATCGGTATCTATGTTTTTTACTTTAATAACTTTTTTATTAATAATTACTCTTGTAAAACCATTTTTCTGAAGACTGTTGATGAGATCTTTATTGTTTTTAAATCTATTTTTAAAATCAGCAATGATAAGAACAGTAGATCCAAGATCTTGTTTAACAATATAATTGTAAATGTCTTTTACCTGATCTCTTTTGACAATTTTATTTGAAATTGGAGAAATAGTTTTTCCAACTCTAGCATATAATAGTTTTAGATAGTCATATATTTCTGTTGTTGTTCCAACTGTTGATCTTGGATTTTTACTAATTGTTTTTTGTTCGATTGCAATGGCTGGACAGATACCATTTATTTCATCAACATCTGGTTTTTGTATTTTTCCAAGAAATTGCTTGGCGTAAGAGGAAAGGCTTTCAATATATCTTCTTTGCCCTTCCGCAAATAAAGTATTGAAAGCAAGTGTAGATTTTCCAGATCCTGATACTCCAGAAATTACAGTGATTTTGTTTTTATGTATATCAAGTGATATATTTTTTAAATTGTGTTGCCTTGCACCTTTAATACTTATAACTTTTGATATTTTGTGTATTTTACTCATGTAATTGGGAGGAATTTTGCAAAAATAAACAATATGATTTGTATAATTTCTAAACTTTGAGTATTTTTGACATCAATTACAAAACCAACAAGCTTATAGCGTAAATTTCTACTTAAATTTTTATTAACTAAATTAAAGTAGTATGTTATTAAGCAATCTTTCAGATCAAGTATTAGTAAAAAAATATATCAATGGAGACAATTACTCCTTTGAAGTTCTTTTAAATAGACACAAAAGCAGAGTTTTTGCCTTTATTATGTCTAAAATTAAGAATAAGGATCTTAGTGAAGATATTTTTCAAGATACTTATGTTAAGGTCGTCAATTCCCTACAAAAAGGAAAATATAATGAAGAAGGAAAATTTCTTCCCTGGGTAATGAGAATTGCTCATAATCTTGTAATTGATCATTTTAGAAAACAAAAGAAAATGCACATGGTAAGGTCAAATAATGATTTTGACATTTTTGACATTATAAAAGATGATAACATTAATGTTGATGATCGTTTAATTAGAGATCAAATCTTTAGTGACTTAAGAAATTTAATTAATTTATTGCCTAATGATCAAAAGGAAGTGCTAATGATGCGTTATTTTGAAGAAATGAGTTTTAAGAAAATTGCTGAGCATTTTGATATTTCTATAAATACAGCACTTGGAAGAATGCGCTATGCACTAATAAATCTTAGAGTTTTAAAAAAGAAAAGACATGTTGATTTATATAAATAGAATTTTATATAATATTTAGCATAACTTTTCGTTATTCATGTATTAATCAAAAAATATATATGGATAAAAATTCTACTAAAAGTAAAAAAAACTTAAAAAATTTTACCTCAAATAATCAGATTGATAAAAATAATCTCCCGTCTCAAAAGACATTAAATTTTATTTTATCATATTCAAAATCTGTTAAATCTGCTTCAAAGGATAATTTTTTATTTTCATTAAATTAGATTAATAATTTATTTTCTAATAAATTATTATTTGTTAATAATTACTGATTTTATTTCTTGAACTTTATAGGATATTTTTGGTAATTTGTACAAAAATATATTATGAGTGATAAAGAAAAAGAAGCTAAACTTAAAGTTTTAGAACTAACTCTAGGTAAACTAGAAAAATCTTACGGAAAAGGAGTTGTAATGAAGCTTGGGGATAAAATTGTTGAGGAAATTGAGGTTATTCCTACTGGTTCAATAGGCTTAGATTTAGCTTTAGGTGTAGGTGGTTATCCAAGAGGTCGTGTAATTGAAATTTATGGTCCTGAATCATCTGGAAAAACAACTTTAACACTACATGCAATTGCTGAAGTCCAAAAACAAGGTGGTATAGCTGCATTTATTGATGCAGAACATGCCTTTGATTCTGCATATGCTTCTTCTTTAGGAGTAGATATTGATAATCTTTTAATTTCACAACCAGATAATGGTGAACAAGCTCTAGAAATTGCTGATCATCTAATAAGTTCTGGAGCTGTTGATCTTGTAGTTATCGATTCTGTTGCAGCATTAACTCCAAAATCCGAGATAGACGGAGAAATGGGGGACTCTAAGATGGGTTTACATGCAAGGTTGATGTCTCAAGCACTAAGGAAATTAACGGCCACAATTAGTAAAACAGGCTGTACATGTATTTTTATTAATCAAATTCGAATGAAAATTGGTGTAATGTTTGGAAACCCTGAAACTACAACTGGAGGAAATGCATTGAAATTTTACTCTTCAATTAGGCTTGACATTAGAAGGATTGGAGCTATTAAGAATGGTGAAAATATTACTGGTAATAGAACAAGAGTCAAAGTAGTAAAAAACAAAGTTGCACCTCCATTTAAAAAAGTTGAATTTGATATCATGTTTGGACAAGGTATATCAAGATCTGGAGAAATCCTTGACAAAGCCGTTGATCTTGATATTGTAAACAAAAGTGGTTCTTGGTTTAGTTATAATGAAACAAAACTTGGGCAAGGAAGGGATGCTGTTAAGCAAATGATTTTAGATAATCCTGAGTTATGCGAAGAAATAGAATCAAAAATCAAGGAGATTTCAGCTTAGATTATTTATGAGGTTGATTTTTTTATTCTTTTTATGTATTATTTCCTCATGTCAAACTAATAATCAAGATTCTAAAACAGTTAAATCTGAAATTGTTTTACTTTCTGAAAAAATTAATCAGAACCCAGATGATGTCAATTTAATTCTAAATCGGGTGGATTATAATTTAAATCTTAAAAAATATGAATCTGCATTATTTGATTTAAATCAATGTTTGTTAATAGACTCTTTAAATAGTAGATGTAATTATCTAGCTGCCTTTTGTTATTTTGAAATTTCAAAATACGATCAAACAAAGTCCGATTATGGAAAACTTGCACTAAATTGTATTAAAAATTCTATTGAAATTGATACTGATAATTCTTTAGCATTTTCTTTATATGGTGAAATAAATATCGCATATGGAAGATATAAGCAAGCTATTGAATGTTTTAATAAGTCTTTATTAAAAAAATATAATCAGTACAAAATTCATCACTTAATGGGTTATGCATTTAAAAAACTTAAACAAGATGATGAGGCAATTAATTGTTTTCAAAATAGTCTCAATATCAATCCACAGTACATTGAGTCATATATTGAATTAGCCTTAGTTTTCCAAGGTAAAAATGATACATTGGCAGAAACATATTATTTAAATGCTTTGAAAATTGATTCTTCAAACGAAATTTCACTGTATAATTTAGCTCTTTATTATCAAAACAATTTCCTCTATAATAAAGCCCTTGAGACATATAATACATTGCTTGGTTTTGATGCATTTAATGCTAACACTCACTATAACATTGGATTTATACATATGGAACTTGATTTGCATGATATAGCTGTAAATAATTTTGCAGATGCAATATATTCTAATCCTAGTTTTTTTGAGTCTTATTATGCTCGAGGTATTTGTTTTGAATCTCTCGGTAATATTGCACAAGCTGAGGTTGATTATAAACGAGCCATAGAAATTAATCCGCAATATAGTTTTGCTATTGATGCTTTAGATAACTTAAAGAAAAATAATTTAAAATATAACTAGATGAGTATACAAAATTTAATAAGCGAAGATATTAAAAAAGCCATGTTGGCAAGAGAAGTAGATAAATTAGCTGCTTTAAGATCTGTTAAAGCAGCTATATTACTAGAGGCTTCAAAGGATGGAAGCTCTGAAATATCTGATGATATTGCATTGAAAATTATTATAAAGCTTGTAAAGCAAAGGAAAGATTCTGCTCAGATTTATAAAGAGCAAAATAGACATGATTTAGAAAGTGATGAATTAAAGCAACTTGAGTATTTAGAACTTTATCTGCCAGAACAACTATCAAAGGAAAAAATTGAGACTATAATAACTAAAATTATAGTTGATGTTAATGCAAGTTCAATCAAAGATATGGGAAGAGTTATGGGTTTAGCTTCTAAAGAATTAGGCGGGAAAGCTGATGGTAAACTGATAGCTCAGATTGTGAAAGAAAAATTATCTTAATACTTACCAGCTAATCTCCCAATCTTTGAAATCTGCAGCTAGACAATCAATTTTGTAATCTTTTCTTCCCCCTACAATTTCTTGTATTTTATTTTTAGCAGTATTTCGAATACCATTAAGCCCATGAGTTAGCTCGAGATTGTTTCCATCTTTAATTCCATTTCTGTAATTAGACTCATTATGCCAAATATGAAGATTCATTTGAGATAGTACTATTATTGCTCTTATTGTTTTTGCATTAAGTGATTCATTTTTTTCATCAAGCAGTAATTGTATATCACTTACAATATCTTTAATTTCTGTAGAGTATTCTTCTTTGTGTTCACTAATAAATACTTCTTTAAGTTGAGCAATAGATAGACGATCAACTAACTCGCTAAGAGTTGGTAAATACTTTCTGTTATTCATGATAATTATTTAAGGCTTAGTGCTATTGTTTTAAAAGCTTCTGGATGATTCATAGCTAAATCAGCAAGAACTTTTCTGTTCAACTCAATGCCATTTGCATGAATTTTACCCATAAACTTGGAGTATGACATTCCATGTAATCTAGCACCTGCATTTATTCTTTGAATCCATAAAGCTCTAAAAGTTCTTTTTTTATTTTTTCTATCTCTATAAGCATAGAGCATTCCTTTTTCAACAGCATTTTTTGCAACTGTATGGACATTTTTTCTTCTACCAAAGTAACCTTTGGCTGACTTTAATATTTTTTTTCTTCTAGCTTTTGCTGCAACTGAATTGACTGATCTTGGCATTTTTTTATAGTTTTTGGTAAATAGTGACTAATAGTCCTTTTTGAGACTATTTACCTGGTTAATAACCTAATTATATACAGAGTTGAGCTTTTACGCTCTTAACATCTGATTCATGAACTAAACCAGTTTTTGTTAGGTTTCTTTTTTGCTTAGTTCCTTTTTTTGTTAAAATATGCGATTTGAATGCATGTTTTCTTTTAATTTTTCCTGTACCTGTAAGCTTAAATCTTTTTTTAGCTCCGGCTTTAGTTTTCATTTTTGGCATGTTTTCTTAACTTTTAATTTTCTTTTTTGGTGCTATAATCATTATCATTTTTTTTCCATCAAGTTTTGGCATATTCTCAACAACTCCATATTCCTCGAGTGCTTGTGCCAATCTTAACAAAAGTATTTCTCCCTTGTCTTTAAATATTATTGTTCTTCCTCTAAAAAAAACAAATGCTTTTACTTTTGCTCCATCTTGTAAAAATTTGATGGCATGTTTGAGTTTGAAATCAAAATCATGTTCGCCAGTATTTGGCCCAAATCTTAGTTCTTTTACTACTACTTTAACTGCTTTAGATTTAATTGCCTTTTGTTTTTTCTTTTGATCATAAATAAATTTTTTATAATCAATGATTTTACAAACAGGTGGTTCAGTTTTTGGTGATATCTCAACTAAATCTAGAGACATTGAATTTGCAATTTTTAATCCTTCATCAAGGGACACAATCTTTGATTCAATATTTTCACCCACTATTCTAACAAAAGCTGCAGTTATTTCTTTATTTGTTTTATGCTGTTTTTCAACTACAACTCTACCTCTATATCTTTTTCTTAAAGCGATTTTTTATTTTTTTAGTTTATAAATGTTATTAATTCTTTTATTTCTTTTTGAACAATTTTAATAAATTGTTCTGTTTCAATACTACCAATATTTTCACCTCCATGCTTTCGGACTGTAATTTTGTTTTCAGCCTCTTCTCTTTCTCCAACAACTATTATAAATGGGATTTTTGAAACTTCTGCATCTCTTATTTTTCTACTAGTAGTTTCTGCCCTTTTATCAATAGGGCCGCAAATATCGTAATTTTTTAGTAATTGACTGACTTTTTCAGCATATTCATGGAATTTTTCGCTTATCGGTAAAATTATAAATTGTTCTGGACTAAGCCATAGTGGAAAATTACCACTACAATGCTCTATCAAAATCGCTACAAATCGTTCTAAAGAACCAAATGGGGCTCTATGAATCATTACAGGTCTATGTTTCTGATTATCCCTTCCAGTATATTCTAACTCAAATCTATCTGGTAGTGCATAGTCAACTTGAATAGTTCCTAATTGCCATTCTCTTCCAATAGCATCTCTAACCATAAAATCTAACTTAGGGCCATAAAAGGCTGCTTCTCCATATTCAATTATAGTGTCAAGACCTTTTTCTTTTGCTGCTTCAATAATTTCTTGTTCTGCTTTGTCCCAATTTTTTTCTGAGCCTATATATTTTGTTTTGTTTTCTTTATCTCTTAAAGAAATTTGTGCCTTAAAATCCGTAAAGTTAAGTGCTCTAAAAACATATAATACTAAATCAATAACATTTTTAAATTCACTTTTTACTTGGTCTGGTCGTACAAATAAATGTGCATCATCTTGAGTAAATCCTCTTACTCTTGTTAGACCATGTAATTCTCCAGATTGTTCATATCTATAAACTGTTCCAAACTCTGCAAACCTTACAGGAAGGTCTTTGTATGAATATTGTTTGCTTTTATAAATTTCACAATGGTGAGGGCAGTTCATTGGTTTTAAAAAAAACTCTTCATTTTCTTGTGGAGTTTTAATTGGTTGAAATGAATCTTCACCATATTTTTCATAGTGACCCGAGCAAACATATAAATCTTTGTTTCCAATATGTGGAGTGATAACTGGTAAATATCCTGCTTTTTCTTGTGCTTTTTTTAGAAAGTTTTCTAGTTTTTCTCTAAGCTGAGCACCTTTTGGTAACCAAAGAGGTAGTCCTTGCCCAACTTTTTGAGAAAAAGTAAAAAGCTCCATTTCCTTTCCTAATTTTCTATGATCTCTTTTTTTTGCTTCTTCAAGCATTTGCAAATGACTAGCAAGTTCTTTTTGTTTTTGAAAACTAATACCATAAATTCTGGTCATCTGCTTTCTTTTTTCATCTCCTCTCCAATATGCTCCAGCAACATTTAATAATTTAATTGCCTTTATCCTTGAAGTATTGTTAATGTGAGGGCCTTTACATAAATCAGTAAAATTTCCTTGAGAGTAAAAAGAAATATCTCCGTCATTTAAATCTTCTAAAAGTTCAAGTTTATATTCATCGCCTTTATTTTTAAAGAACTCAATAGCATCTTTTTTGCTAATTTCTTTTCTTGTAAAATTATTTTTTTCACGAGCTAGAATTAACATTTTTTCTTCAATTTTTGAAAAATCATCGGATGATAGTGATCTCTTTTCTCCAAGATCAATATCATAATAAAAACCATTATCAATTGCAGGCCCTATTCCAAGTTTAACATTAGGATAAAGCTCTTCAAGGGCTTCAGCCATTAAGTGCGCAGAAGAATGCCAAAAACATTTCTTCCCTTCAATATCATTAAAGGTATGTAGTTTGAGATTACAATCTTGGTTAATAGGTCTATTAATATCCCAAACTTCGTTATTAATTGTTGCTGATAAAACATTACGCGCTAAACCTTCACTTATTGTTCTAGCAATTTCAAAAGCATTAGTTCCTTTTTCTGCCTTTAAAACTTTTCCATCTGGAAGTGTAATATTTATCATGATTAGCTTCAATTTATAGGAAGCAAATATAATAATATCATTATAAAAGATGTTTTAATATTTATTATATAGTAATTGAAGATTAGTTTTGTTTTAGGAAATTTGTTTATCATCAATTTTTTTTAAATAATCAATTGATTCAGGACCTAAATTAAATATTAAATCAAGAACAGATAAATCTTTTATAAAGTCATTTTTCGCAGAATAAACTTGATCATATCTGTAATTTTCCTTTGAGTGAAAAGCATAATTTCTATAATCAGATGACTTATTAATTTTTTCAAAAAATTTAGTATAATTTACGCTTGAATTTAATTTTAAAAAATCCATAACTAGTAAATGTGATTTTAGATTAAAGTCAATTAAAAAATTTTCTTTTGATTCATAAATTTTTGAGATTTTTTCTTTGTAATAATCAAAAAAAGGAGATGAATTATAGCAAGTTATTAAAGATTTTAAATGAATTTTTTGCCAAGGTTCATTGTAACATATCCTAATATCCTTGATTATTGTTTTTGAGCTGTTTTTTCTAATCCGAGGAATTGATAAATTTAATATCCCAACTGAACTATTTATAGAGCACCTGTTTCTAGTTGTTTGCTTAACAAAGTTTTCGTTTTTTTCAAAAATATGATTATCAGAATTTACTAATATTGAGTAGTAAGGGATTGGACCGAAATAGGAAGTTGGTAATATGATTTGATTATTTAACACTTGTAAATAGTCTGTCCCAGCGTATTTTTTTAATTCCTTTGGCATTTTTATCCCAACTCATCCAAACAAAAAGAGCTTTACCAACTATATGATTTTCAGGAACAAAGCCCCACATTCTTGAGTCAGCAGAATTATGTCTATTGTCTCCCATCAACCAATAGTAATTCATTTTAAATGTATATTCAGTAGTTAAACTGTCATTAATAAAAATATTATTTTCTAATACTTTGAGTGTATTTGATTCATATCTTTCAATAATATCTTTGTAAATAGGGAGGTTTTTTGTTGTTAGTTCTATTTTTTCTCCAGCTTTTGGAATTCTTATTGGACCGAACATATCCTCATTCCAATTGTAAGGATTGTTTACAAGCCATTTATTTGGATTATTTTGCGGGCTAGAGAATATATTATATTCGCCTTTACTAATTCTTTTTTCAACAGATTCAACATTATTAAATTTTTGGATTCCTTTATAACTACTATCAGTTAGAAACAAATTATATTCATTTGGATTTCCTCCGCGGGACCCCTCTGTAATATCAAATTTTTCATATAGAATTTTTGGATTTAATCCACTTCCTTTTGTTTTTACATTATAAATAAACTGTTTTTTCATTCCATTAGGTTCAACTTGATCATTATTATTTATCATTAATTGACCGTTTATTATTTCAATTTTATCGCCAGGAATACCAACGCATCTTTTTACGTAATTTTCTTTTTTGTCAACAGGTCTACCTAACTTTTCAGCTGGCCAATTAAAAACTACACAATCATTCCTTTCAATTTTCCCGAGACCTTTCATTCTATGATATGGAAGTTTAATTTTTTCTGAGTAAGATTTTTGATTTGTAAATGGTAGAGTATGATGAACTAGCGGAAATGCTACAGGAGTCATTGGAGTTCGAGGTCCATAGCTAACTTTACTTACAAATAGAAAGTCCCCAATTAGCATGGATTTTTCCATTGAAGATGTTGGAATGGTGTACGCTTCAATAAAAAATGTTCTTAAAATATGAGCAGCTACAACAGCAAATGCAATTGCTTCAATCCAGGTTCTTAGCTCACTTTTTGTAGATTTCTTTTTTTCTTTCTTTTTTCTCCAAAATTGCCAGCTAATTGTTTCAAAGAAAATCACATCAGCTACTAATAATGGAAGAAAATATAACCACTCACCTTTAATCAAATAAACAAATATTGACCAAATCAGAGTAAAAAGTAGAAACAAAGCTATTTTAATATTCGTTTTCATACATAAAATTTAAGAAACAAAAATATTAATTATTAGCTTAACACATCTTGTATACTGAAAATTCCTTTCTTATTTCTTATCCACTCTGCAGCTTTTAGTGCTCCATGAGCAAAACCATATCTGCTTTTGGCTTCGTGAATAATTTTTATATTATCAATTTCAGATTCATACTTAATTTCATGAGTGCCGATCTTATTTTCTATCCTTTGTGAAATAATATTTGGAGTTATTTTTAATTCCCTCTGTATGTCTTGAGATAATGTTTTAGCAGTTCCACTTGGTTTATCTAATTTTTCCAAATGATGTGTTTCTGAAATAGATGTTGTGTAAATTTTGTCTTGCATTAATTTTGCTAACTCTATATTTATTTTTAAAAACATATTCACACCAATACTGAAATTTGAAGCATATAAAAATGTGCCATTGTATTGAGTGCATAATTTTTTTATTTCTTCTAATTTTTCAAGCCATCCAGTTGTTCCAGAAATAATTGGAACATTATTTTTAATTGCATAAGAAATATTATTAAAAGCAGTTTCTGGGGTACTAAAGTCAATAGCCACTTCAACATCTTTTAAATTGCATTTTTCAAAAGGTAAATTTGAATTGGTTTTTAAGACTATATCGTAGCCTTTTTCCTCTGCTAGATTAGCAATTAATTTACCCATTTTACCGTAACCTATAATTGCAATCCGCATATTATAACTGGATATTTAGTTTTAAAGAGGAATAGTAGTTGTTTTGAATCATAATTGGTTCAATTTTAAATGAAATGTCTTCACTTACCTCATATTCAAATAAATGAGCATTTACAGACGCATCAATAATATTAAGTATATATGATAAACTAAATAACATTATTGAAATTTCACGATTTCTCTTATAAAAATCTTTTAGCGTAATTAATTGGCTGTCAGTATAATTTAAATCATCATTAATGCCATCCATTCTGTTTAGATATGTGTCTCGATATAATAAATACTTTGAATTATTGTCATTTATATAATATCCACTAGCTAAAAGAGCAGAATATATTATAGGAATTTTCCAATATTTTTTTGTATAAGCCTGTCCAATACCTGGAACTAAAGATAATAAAGCAGCTTTTTTGGGAGATTTATAATTTGATTGTGCAGTAATGTTACCAGTAAAAATAAAAAAGAATAATGAAGATATTAAAATTAACCTTTTCAATATTATAATTTTATTTTATTAAAAATATCTGTTAGTTCATCTTCATTTGAAAATGGGATAATTATTTTGCCGTTTCCCTTTTTTGTTGTTTTTAACTCGATTTTTTGATTTAAGTTTTTCGAGAGATCAAATATTTTTTTTTGATGTGCAAATGCGATAATATTTTCAGATTTCGTTTTTTTTACTATTCCACTAAATTGATATTTTCTATCAATAAAGTCCTTTGATATTTGTTCAACCTCTCTAACAGAGAATCCACTTTCAATAATGTCATGATAAATATTTAATTGATTTTCTTTATCATTAATATTAATTAGCGCTCTTGCGTGACCAACAGTTATTCTTTCTTTTTTTAGTCCTTCTTGTATTTTTGATGGAAGCTTTAATAATCTTAAAAAATTTGTTATTGTTGATCTCTGCTTTCCAAGTTTATTTCCACATTCTTCTTGAGTAAGATTACATTCTTTAATTAATCTTTGAAAAGATAATGCAATATCTATTGGATTCAAATTGTCTCTTTGAATATTTTCAACTAATGCCATCTCTAGCATTTGCTCATCATTGGCAATCCTGATATATGATGGGATTGTTTTTAGATTCAATATTTTTGAAGCTCGAAGTCTTCTTTCACCAGAAATAAGTTGATATTTGTTATACCCAAGTTTTCTGACGGTTATAGGTTGAATTATTCCAAGTTCTTTGATAGATTCTGAAAGTTCAAATAACTTTTCCTCATCAAATTCTGTTCTAGGTTGAAAAGGATTAATTTGGATATCTTCAATGGAAATATTATTGATTGTTGAAACAAGATTTTTTTCGTTATCTCTATTTTCAGTAATATCAGTTTTTGGATTTCTTAAAATAGCTGATAACCCTCTTCCTAATGCATTTCTTTTATTTTTCATCACTAACAGCTTCTGCAGTTATATCTTCTTCATTCTTTTTAATTATTTCACTTGCAAGATTTAGATAATTTATGGCTCCTTTACTTGATGCATCGTGAATAATAATTGTTTCTCCAAAAGAAGGAGATTCTCCTAATCTTACATTTCTATGTATAATAGTTTTGAAAACCATATCTTGAAAATGAGTTTTTACTTCTTCAACAACTTGATTTGAGAGTCTTAGTCTTGTGTCATACATTGTTAAAAGCAAGCCTTCAATAATTAAATTATTATTTAGTCTTTGCTGAATTATTTTTATTGTATTGAGAAGTTTACCAAGTCCTTCTAAAGCAAAGTATTCACATTGTATTGGAACAATTACTGAATCAGATGCAGCAAGAGCATTTAACGTAAGAATTCCCAAAGATGGGGCACAATCTATAATTATATAGTCATAATTTGATTTTATTTCTTGTATTGATTTTTTTAAGCAGTATTCTCTCTCATCTATATCAACTAATTCAATTTCTGCCGCAACTAAATCAATATTAGCAGGAATTAAATCTAAATTAGGGCTTGATGTTTTTAAAACTGTTTTACTTGCTAGGTGATTACCAATAAGACAATCATAAGAGCTTTTCTCTATTTGAGTATGATCATAACCTACACCAGAAGTTGTATTTGCTTGAGGATCACAATCAATTAATAAAACTTTTTTTTCTAGAACTCCAAGGCAGGCAGATAAATTAATTGCTGTTGTAGTTTTCCCTACTCCTCCTTTTTGATTTGCTACCGCTATTATTTTGGTCATTAATTTCTTAGAATATTATGCCTTAAAAATACAAACCATATTCAAGTTTTATTATAAAATGTAATAGATAATTATTAACAAAAAAAATAATTTGTTAAAAAGACTGTATAGTAGTAATTAACTTAGGTCTTCAAGATCTACTTCAGTGAAACTTGATTGTGTGGAATCAGTTCCCTTATCTTTTTCATCAAAGGTTTTTTTGTTATATTTTGAGTTGGAAATAACTTCGGATCCTTTTTCATTAATGATGAATTCACTAACTTTTGCAAGAGCATTTTGAAAACTTTCAAAATCTTCTTTGTACAGATATATCTTGTGTTTTTTGTAGAACGGTGTGCCGTCTTCATTAAAATCTCTTTTACTTTCTGTAATTGTGAGATAATAATCTTCTGCTCGTGTAGATCTTACATCAAAAAAATAGGTGCGACGTCCTGATCTAACAGATTTTGAATATATTTCTTCAATTTCTTTTTTGGCAACCATGTTTTTTTACTGTTTCTAACAAATATAATAAAAAAATTATTTATCATCAGTCTGATTTACATGTATTTGGCTATAAAATCCATAATTACTTAGTAGCTCATGGTGCGTACCTTCTTCAATAATTTCACCTTCATCCATGACAATAATATTATCTGATCTTTCTAATGTGGATATTCGGTGACTTATAATTATTGTAGTTTTTCTATTTGTTTCTTTTTTTAAGTTTTCAAGGATTTTTTGTTCTTTATTAGCATCAACAGCTGAAAGGCAATCATCAAAAATATAGATTTCAGGTTTTTTATAGAACACTCTAGCAATCGCTAATCTCTGTCTTTGTCCGCCTGAAAGCTGAATGCCTCTTTCCCCAATTACTGTTTCGAACTTATCAGGAAAAGAATTTATTTCATCAATCATTTCAGCTTTCTTTGCTGCAATTTCTATCTCATTATTATCAATCTTATTTGAGGAAAACCCAATATTTTCTCTAATTGTACCTGAAAACAAATAGCCGTCTTGTGGGACATATCCAATTGATAATCTTAAATGGTTTAAATCAATATTTTTTATGTTTAAATCATTAATTTTAATTTCTCCGCTAGTTACATCATATAATCTACATATAAGATTTACAATGGATGTTTTGCCTGAGCCTGTTTTTCCAAATATCCCAATTTGTTTGTTATTAGAAATTTTTAAATTAACATTATCTAGGGCTCTTATATTTGTATCTGAATAAACAAGAGATACATTTTTAAAAATTATATCAGAGTTTAAATTAGTCTTAACTTCATTAATATTTTTTATTTCAGGTACAATTTTTAAGAACTCATTTATTCTTTCTTGTGAAGCAGAAGCTCTTTGTATTAAAGAGGTTACCCATCCGACAGAAGCTACAGGCCAAGCAAGCATATTTACATAGATAATAAATTCTGCAATATTTCCTGTTGTAATATTTCCTTTAAAAACTTCTAACCCACCAATATAAATTGTTAGTACGGTACTTATTCCAATTAATGTTATTATTAAAGGAATAAACATAGCTTCAATCTTAATTAATTCTATTTGTCTTTTTGTGTATTCTTTACAGCTATTGAAAAAGACTTTAAGTGTATTTTCTTCGTTTGTAAATGATTTGATGATTCTTATTCCTGAAAAAGATTCTTGACTAATTGATGTAACGGTAGATAACTGGGCTTGAACTCTTTCACTTTTTTTATTTATTCTATTACTGACAAAATATACAGATATCGCTAGAAGAGGTAAAGGGAATAATACAAATATTGAAAGAATTTTACTTACAGCAAACATCTTGTATATAACTAATGAAAATAAAATAGATAAATTAATAGAGTACATAATAGCAGGCCCAAGATACATTCTTACTTTTGTTATATCTTCAGTAATTCTATTCATTAAATCACCTGTTTTATTGATTTTGTAAAATCCAATACTTAGTTTTTGATAATGATCAAAGACCTCATTTTTTAAATCAAATTCTATTTTCCTCGACATTACAATTATAGTTTGTCTTGTCATGTAAAGGAATATTCCCTTTAAAATAGCAAATAAAACAATTAAGCCACCATATTTTATCAATACAAGACTAATTTTTTTATTTTCTTGATTACTTAGTTTTTCTATTAGGCTATCTAATGCATTTCTTACAAATTCAGCTGGATATATTGCAAAAATATTTGTTAGAACTATAAAGAATAGGCCAAGAAAAAGAGTGGCTTTATATTTCCATAAAAATTTATTAAGATATTTTAGATGTTTCATGAAAATGATAAGTTCTTTTTGTGAAAGCACAAAAATAATAAGTAAATTTGCGCTCGAATATAAAAATCTCGTATTTAAATCGAAATTAATTTTTATATCTAGTTCTTAGCCTATTTTAGTATTAATAATGATGTTAAAAACCATAATATAGATGAGTAATTCAATTAAAGTTTTAGCAAAAATGGACAGTTTTGAGCATGAACAAGTTATTTTTTGTCAAGATAAGGATACCGGTTTAAAGGCTATAATTGCAATACATGACACAACTTTAGGTCCTGCTCTTGGGGGAACAAGAATGTGGGATTATGAAAATGAAGAGGAAGCATTGGAGGATGTTTTGAGGTTGTCAAGAGGAATGACATTCAAAGCTGCAATTTCTGGTTTAGAACTAGGAGGTGGAAAAGCTGTGATTATTGGAGATGCAACAAAGCATAAGACAAAAAATTTAATGAAAAAGTTCGGAAAATTTGTTGATACTTTATCTGGTAAATATATTACTGCCGAAGATGTTGGAATGTCTACAAAAGATATGGAGTATGTAAGAATGGAAACAAAGCATGTTACGGGTATTCCAAAAAGTATGGGTGGTAGCGGCGATCCCTCTCCAGTAACCGCATATGGTGTTTACATGGGTATCAAGGCTTCATCAAAATTTTTGTGGGGTGATGATAATTTAAAAGATAAGAAAATTTTAGTTCAAGGAATTGGTCATGTTGGTGAATTTCTAGTTAAATATCTTTCAGATGAAAAAGCAAATGTATTTATTAGTGATATAAATCAAACAAAACTTGATAATGTTGCAAGTAAATACGGTGCTACAATTATTGATAACGATAGTGTATTTGATTTTGATATGGATATTTATGCTCCTTGTGCTCTTGGAGGTATACTAAATACTTCAAATATTAATAAACTTAAATGTTCAATTGTATGTGGAGGAGCTAACAACCAGTTTGAAGACGAGACTAGAGATTCATTACATCTTAAAGAAAAGGGAATTGTTTTTGCTCCTGATTTTTTAGTTAATTCAGGAGGTTTAATAAATGTGTATTCTGAATTAAAAGGATATAATAGGGATAAGGCTTTAGAGCAAACAAAAGAAATTTATAATACTACATTAGATATTTTAAAAAAATCTAAGGAAGAAGGAATTACAAGCTATTCTGCTGCTTTGAAAATTGCAAAAAAGCGTATCGAAGCTAAAAAGTTATAAAAATGATAAGTAGAAGGCATATCCGATTAAAGGTAATGCAATCCTTATATACTTTTAAATCCAAAAAAGATCAAAGTGTATTAAATGGAGAAAAAGATATGTTAAAACATATTGAGGATATTTCTAAACTTCAGATTGTTGTTATTAGTTTTTTATTATTTCTTTTTAGACATGCTGAAAATTTCTTTGAAGAGAATAAATCTAAGTTCTTACCAAAAGATGAAGATATTAATCCAAATCTAAGATTTATTGATAATTCTTTTTACAAGTTTTTTTTAAATAACAAAACCCACATTAGTATATATGAAAAATACTCATTTTTTTGGAATGATAATGATCATGATATTGTAAGAAAGATTTTCATGGAAATTATTAAAAGTGATCTTTACATTAAGTTTCTAAATGATAAAGAAATTAGTTATGAAAAGGATATAAAATTTTTTAATAATATTTTGAATGATATTATTTTAAATAATAAAATATTGCATCATATTTTAGAGGAAAATAGTATTTATTGGATTGATGATTTGCCATTTGTAGCTACAATAGTTATGGGTAATTTTAAAAATCAAAAAGTAATTATTCCCAAAAGTGTGTTTAAAAATCAGAGTGATAAAATGTTTGCTAAAGACCTTTTTAAATTAACAATTAAAAATGATCTTTTTTATGAGAATATAATAATAGAAAAAGCAAAAAACTGGGACTTAGACAGAATTGCTATTATGGATCAAATTATGATCAAAATGGCTTTTTGCGAGATTCTTAATATGTCTGAACTTCCAGTAAAAGTTTCTCTTAATGAATATATTGAGATTTCAAAATATTATAGTACTAGCAAAAGTAAGATGTTTATAAATGGTTTGATTGATAGCGCAATAAAGGATTTTAATAAACAAAATAAGATAAATAAAGTAGGCAGAGGTCTAATGTAAATTATTAATTTTGAAGAAAATAAATTATGTATATCAATAACAAAATCTTATTTGTAACATTATTAATTTTTAGTGTCATGTTTTCGTGTAATGATGCTGCAAAAAAAGTTAATAATAACAATAATAGATTAAGTACAGATTTAGTGAAAAATCATCAATCTTTTAATAATGCTAGTCAAGAAATTCTTCAGCCAATTATTGAAATTCTTGAGTCAGAATATGATTTTGGAATTATAAAACAAGGAGAGAAAGCTACTCATGATTACAAAATTAAAAACATAGGTAATTCAGATTTACTAATTACATCAGCAAAAGGAAGTTGTGGATGTACAGTCCCTGAGTGGCCAAAAGAACCAATAAGTCCTGGAAGTATAGCTAAAATAAAAGTTACTTTTGACAGTAAAGGTAAAATAGGTCAACAAAGTAAAAGGGTAACACTTATGACTAATGCTATTCCAAATGTCAAAATATTAACTATTAAAGGCGAAATAATTACTAATTAATTAGATATTAAAATGATTTTATTACAAGCACAATCTGGTACAGCATCATTAATCATGTTTGGTTTAATTTTTGTTGTTATGTATTTTTTTATGATACGTCCACAAATTAAAAAGCAAAAAGCAGAGAATCAGTACAGAGCTTCTTTGAAAATGGGAGACAAGATTATTACCATTGGGGGTATCCAAGGCAAGATTATTGAAATCGGTAAATCATCAGTAGTAATTGAAGTGTATGGTGGGAGTAAACTAAAAGTGTTAAAATCTGCAGTCTCAATGAGTGGTGAGAGTGAAATAAAAACAAAATAGTTTAAGGAACTAATATGTCACAGCTTATAGGGAAATGATCTGAAAGCTCGTATTTATGTTTTTTATAATTATATGATTTATATTTTGTATTGTGAAGAATATAATCAATTCTTAGAGATGGTACTGCTACAAATGAATTTCCAATTCCAATTCCTGATTCTTTAAATGCATCAGCTAAATTATCTTTAATTGTTGAGTATGTAAATGAAATTGGTGTGTCGTTAAAATCTCCACAAACAATTACAGGAAATGGGGAAGATTTAATATGATCTTTAATTTTTTTTGACTCATTTGCTCTATTAATATAAGACGACTTCATAGTTTTAAGCCAGTTTGATTGAAGATGAATATTATATACTCTAATTGTATCATTCAAAATAATATCTTTATACAAGCAACTATTTATGCTTTCTACAAAACCTTCATTTAATACATTATATTTAGTAAAAATCTGTAATTTATTATCATTACTGGATTTAAAATTATAAAAATCAAAAATTTCTTTTGTTTTATCTGTGAGATTAAATTCTTGTAAGCATAATATATTTGGGTTTTTATTTTTAATAATTTCTATAATATCATTTTCAACATTATTATCATTAATATTCTCATTTTGATTAAATAATCTGACATTATAAGTCATGAAATTAATTAATTGATCAAATTGATGTTTTTTACTCTTTTTAATTTCATTAAATTCTTTTGATGAGAGTTTGTTTTTTTGATTAGCAATTATATTGTCAATATGAGACATTCCAAATAAAATTATTATAAGATTCGCCCAAAAGTATTTTTTCCATGAAAACAGCCAATAGATAGCGAATAATATATTAAAAGCAAGTATAAAAGGAAAAATGATTCCTAAGAGAGATATTTGCCATAAATATGTTGGGTCAATAAATGAAACAGTATATGATACTAGCATAACCAAAAGAAGAAGAGAGTTTATAATAAAAAGAATCTTATTTAAATTTTTTTTAATCATCTTCTTACTTTTTACTAGACTTAAATAATAATTCTTTCTCAATTTTTGTTAGACTATTATATCCTGACTTAGAGATTTTTTCTAAAATTAAATCAATTTCTTTCATCTCATAACTTTTTTTAATCTTAGATTTTTGAAAATTAAAAATATTTTTTAGATATGATAAAAATTGATTTTGTTTGTTTTTAGCTAATTTCTGAGTAAATTGTTTTACATAAAAAAAACCAAAAATTGCTCCACCAAGATGCGCAATATGACCTCCTGCATTTCCATTTGGAATATTTAGAAAATCTAATATTATGTAAATTAAGGCAATATGTTTTAATTTTATAAATCCAATAAATGGTATGTTCACTTGAAAGTTTGGAATGTATGTTGCAATAGCAAAGAAAATTGCTAAAACAGATGCTGAGGCACCTAAAGCCTTAGCATTTTCGCTATATGGTATTAATGCAGGCAAATTATTAAAAGCAATTATAAAGAATATTCCTCCAAATAATCCACCTAAAACGTAGGTATATAATAATTGTTTTTGGTTTAGGTATTGAAGAAATAATTTTCCTCCAAAATGAAGCCATATAAGATTAAATAGAAGATGAATAAAATTATCATGAATAAACATATAGCTTATAAGGCTCCATGGTTTTTTTATTACCTCTTCTGTACTTGAAGGTAGCATCAAAAGTTCTTTGATTGAACTTATATCTATTAACAAGAGGCTGAAGATTACAGAGAATATATTTAAGACTAAAAAAGAGAATACGTTAATATAAATAAGCTTATTAAGCATATTGGCTATTCCAAATTCTCTTTTTAAATTGTCTAAAAAATTCATTTTTTAAAAAGTTGTCATATCATTTTTCCAATATTTGATCAAAAAGAATCCAAATATCATACCTCCCAAATGCGCAAAATGAGCAACATTATCAGCAGGATTATTACTTATCCCAGCATAAAGTTCAATTAATCCATATCCAATTACAAAATATTTTGCTTTAATTGGGATAGCAAAATAGAGATAAAGCAATGCATTTGGAAAAAGCATCCCAAAAGCCAGTAATAATCCAAATACTGCTCCAGATGCGCCAACAGTAGGGGTAATAATTAGTTGAGTTAATTTTTTTGATATTGGAATTGAAGGGTTGTATCTGCCTTCAATAGCTAAATTTACCATTTCAGGAATTTGATTACTTATAGAAATGATTTGGTACTGACTGATTAACAAATGGATACTAGCTGCTCCTATTCCGGTGATCATATAATAAATTAGAAATCTTTTAGATCCCCAAACATTTTCTAATATTTTACCAAACATCCAAAGGGCAAACATGTTAAAAAATAAATGAGTGAAATTACCATGCATAAAAAGGTGTGTGATTAGCTGGTGTGGTCTAAAGTCTGGTGATTGAAATTGATGTAATCCCAAAATCTTAACTAAATCAATTCCTAAATTATTTAGAGAAACTGTCGCTAAAAAAAATAATCCGTTTAAAATCAATAAATTTTTAACAATTTCAGGTAGTTCACTAAAATTTCCTGGTCTGTACATTATTTAAAATATTTGTTTAAATCTGTAATTTCTATTTTCATCAAGATAGGTTTTCCATCAAATGTGAAATTTGATTGTTCACATTTTTGTAGTTCATTATACATATTTTTCATCTCTACATTACTAAGTAATGCTTTACTATTAATTGCATGTTTTTTTGAAAGTGATAAAGCAATAATATTTTTTCTATTTTCTTCTAAAGATTCATTGTTCTTAAAACTCTCGATAATATCTTCAATTGTATTTTGTATTTTATTTTCATTAAAATTTGATGGTATTCCACTAAAAATAACCTCATTTTTAGATTGCTCATCAAATTTAAAGCCAATATTTTTCAAAATTCCCTCCATTTCATTAAATACTGAAAGATCGTTTTTTGATAATGATATTTTTTTTGGAAAAGCTAATTTTTGAGTAATTGAAGAAGAACTTTTAATGCTATTTAAATAGTATTCAAATAAAAGTCTTTGATGTGCTCTTCTTGTATGTATGATTTCAATATCTTTCTTGCATAATTTTATAAAATAATCATTATTTAAACTTTTAAAATCATAATTTTTTTCTTGATTTTCATCAAAAATTATTTCAAAATCACTGTTTGTTTGCTGATCTTTCTCATTTTTAAATGGATTATAGTCATAGTCAACTTT
>Ga0257126_1000470_pt1 | contig 32955 bp, 26 predicted proteins | sample SI060_120mmetaG_FD_190151 | JGI IMG/M metagenome (GOLD analysis project Ga0257126, IMG submission 190151) | Marine microbial communities from Saanich Inlet, British Columbia, Canada - SI060_120m | ecosystem: Environmental > Aquatic > Marine > Inlet | place: Canada: British Columbia | collected... | reverse complement strand
AGTAATTTTAACTTTTAAACTTGAAATAAAATCTTCAAGTGTGATTTAAATAAAATCTTCAAGTGTGATTTAAATAAAATCTTCAAGTGTGATTTAAATAAAATCTTCATCAGTAGTGTAATCTGTTTCAATTACACTTTGTGGGTTTCTATTAATAGAAATTGCAAATGGGTTTGAGTCAAGTTGATTCAATACATTTGGATTAGTTCTTTCGATATCAGGAATATTTGCCAAAGGAACTCTTCTTGTTGTTTGTTTGCTTACTTCTTTGCCAGGTATTTTTTGATATGTTCTTGAAACATTAGATTGATTTTGGTAATTAATTGTTGCGTTTTGTTTTTTATTTAATACATTCATATAATCTTCACCATTAAATGTTTTACTTCCATGTTGCGTAAATGATCTACCTTTGGCAATTTCTTCTTTTGATGCGTTTGTAATCATATTTTTAGCAGCACCGTAGTCTTGTGATGCCTTATTTGCTGAATTTGCACTACCTGTATATTCATTATCAGATAAAAATTGCTTTTGTGTAGCTGGTGCTTCATATTCATTTGATAAATAACCACCTTGATTATTTTGCGATGTGTTGACATTACCACCATATTCAATATTTGAAGTAAATTGTTTTTGTGTTGCTGGGGCATCAAATTCATTTGTTAAGTATCCATATCCATCACCTCGACTATATCCAAGATTGGTATGGTGAATATTATCAATTGTTGTTTCTTTAATTGTATTTTTAGGGGCATCAATATCATAATTAGGAGATTTTTCGGGTCTTGTTGGTCTAATATTACCATCACCACTTTCATAAAGAGTCGTTTCTTTGACAGTTGTTCTAGCAATATCATTTGGATCATAAACTGTTAATTTCATTGGACCTTTAATTGGAGAATCTTGAGTGTTATGAATAGTTGTTTCTTTAATAGTAGTTTTGGCAATATCGTTTGGATCATAAATAGTTTGTTTTTTAATATGTGTAAGATTTTGATCACCAACTTCATGTAAAGTAGTTTCTTTGATTGTTGTTTTTGCAATATCATTTGGATCGTAAATTGTTTGTTTCTTTAAATTTGTAACGTTCTGATCACCTGTCTCATGCAAAGTAGTTTCTTTAACTGTAGTTCTGGCGATATCATTCGGGTCATATACCGTTTGTTTATTTGGAACATTAACACTAACATACCCCTCAGCATTTGGATTTCCAATAATATTTTCTTTTCTTGTTTTTCTCAATGTATCTAATAATGGTGCCATTATTGCTTTAACAGAATCAACTAAATTAAGAGTTTGTGTTTTATTTTGAGTTGTATCCCTTTCATTCGGACCCAATTTTATTGCATTTTTACCATAGTCAGAAAGTTGATTGTCTTCATTCCATGCCCCAGAAACATGTAAATTTCTAATACCACTATTAACATAATTATTTCTGGTTGATCTTTTAAAATTAGGTGTTTTATATGGTTTTACATTTGAACCAGGTGAAGCAGCTCCTACAAGTTGTTTTGAAATAGATCTTCCTGTATTCTTTAATATAAATGATTCTTTTGCCTTACCTTTAAGATTTGCTCCAGTTGTCTTAAAATATCTACTTGGACTATTAGTATAAAATTTATCTGGTCTATATTTTTTTACATTTACATTCGCACTTCTTCCAGAAATTCCCTTTCCGGTCAATATCGGTTGTTTGTATGTAGTTTTTGGATTAGACAATGTTCTTAATTCATCAACATTTTTTGGTTTTGCGATATCTTGTATTTCAAATTGATGAAATCCACCAACACCTTTATTTCCATAGTTTTCACCGACACCTCTACCAACTTTTTGTTGTTCAAATGGCAATTCAGTATTTCTAAAATTGGTTTTCACAAATCTATTTTTTGAATCTTCATTATATATTGGGGTTCCATTAATAAATGAAACATTTTTATTTGGAACAAATAATGGTTTTATTTCTTTTTTATGATAATTGAATTTAGATGCCCCTGTAAATGTTTCTAATTTATTTTGAAAGGCTTCAACTTTCATAGATTGTGTAGCTTTTCCACCAAAATGAGGCAATGCCCAATTATTCATAGAATCGTCTTCGGTATTTCCATCCTTTGCAACAGTGCTTGATTTTGTAAATTTATTAATTGCAATGTTTGTTCCTGTAAGTTTACTTTTAATAAATTTATTATCTTTTGGTTCATATTTTAGTATTTCATTATCAATATCATCAGTATAGTTTGATTCAGAAAGTTTTCTTTTTTCATATTCTTCTTGTGATTTTTTATTTAATAAACCATTAAAATCTCTTGGCAATATTTCTCTACATTTTGAATCTAATTTATCACCATATTCTTTTTCTAAGTCTAATACATCTTTCTCATTTGTTTTACTATAAACTACTAAATTTTTTGACTTTTTCCCATTATTATTTTGACTAAGATTTGCATCTTTTATGACACCCATATTTTTCATAACAGGTGCTTTTGTATTTCTACCAAAATAAGTGCCAACTCCGAAGAGTAAAACTGCTAAATATAGTTCTATCATATATAATAATATCTTATATTTTATTTTATTTTTTAAACTAAAATCGTTATTTTTTAAATACTTAAAAGATTATTGAGTTATTAATTTAGGTATATGAACATTGTATTATCTCAATTGAATTTTTTAAGGTATTCAAAGGAAGATTTTTATAATTACAGGTCTGAATTTGAAGATGATATAATATTGTTAGATAGCATTGAACAAAAAATAAATTTAATAATGCAAAAAATAAATAAGAATGCAAGAAGTAATATACAAAATAGTTTTGAAAGAATAGATAAGAAGTGTAAATTTGCAAAAAGTTGGAGAATAACAGCTACTGTTATAAAGAAGAAAGATCTTTCAGATTTAGAAAAATATTGTAATCAAATTAACAGTTATTTGAACAAACTTTCTCCACAGAATTTTGATAAAATAAGCATTAAAGTTGTTGAATATTTAGAGAATGAAAATAATACTTCAGAAATGTTAAAGGAGTTAATTTTCTTTACAATTAATAATATTTTTAAAAAAGCGGTTTTACAACCGGTATATTGTCCGTATTATGTAAAACTACTAAATATTTTAGACAAAAAATTTCAAATCCGGGATTTAATAGATAGTAAGTGTGCAGAATTTAAAAATGTTACAAATAAAAAGAGTAATGAATCAGTCGAATTAGAAAATGAAAATAATAGTTCTTCTGAAGAAAACATTGCAAATGAACCTTCTAAGGATGATGAACCTTCTAAGGATGACGAACCTTCTAAGGATGACGAACCTTCTAAGGATGACGAACCTTCTAAGGATGATGAACCTTCTAAGGATGACGAACCTTCTAAGGATAAACAAAATAATAAAATAGTAAATATCGAACAAAGAAAATATGATGAATTTTGCGAGGAAGTAAAGAGTAAAAAATTTATTGAAGGTTATTCTCAATTTATAGGTGAATTGTATAAGAATAACATGATTAAATATGAAACATTAAAGAAAAGCATAACAATGTTTTTCGATAATTTGTTTGAAGAATTAAATATTGATTGTAGAAGTGATATTGTAGAATATTTAATTATATGTTTATGTAAATTATATACAACTATAAAAAGGAACATTAAATTAGATAGTAAAAAAAACTTTTTAGAAAAGTTTAAACAAATAAAAGAAAGAGATTTGATAAAAAGATTAAAGTTTAAAATGATGGATATTATTGAGGGTCGATAATTTTAAATATAATAAAATTCTTATGATTAAAATATTTACTAATATTATATGTATAGTGACAATAATTTTTTTGCATTTATTATTTGTATTTTTGTTATTGTTGGAATTAGTCAAACATTATTAAGTTCTTGTAATATTGGGATACCTATAAGAGGTATATGTAATTTATTTATTGTTATACTTTATCCGATATTAATATATTTAGTAATAAATTCAATAAAAGAAACAAAAAAATCAAAATATAAAAATACACGATATTTATTAAATGGATTAACAATATTTATTTTATTCTTAGTCTTATTATTTAATGTAAAACTGGTATTAAAATTTAAATTTAAAAAGAGAGTAGAATTCTAAATATTTATTATGATTACAATATTATAAATATTTCTTATGATTACAATATTATAAATATTTCTTATGATTACAATATTATAAATATTTCTTATAATGGTTCAAAGCCTTTTCTCTAGCTAAACTATGATTTACGATTGGTTCATTATATTCAATATTATATTTTTCATAATGTTTATTCCAATTATGAATATGTTTATTTGGTATGTTTTTTAAAACTGGTAGCCATTTTTTTATATAATTACAATTTGGATCAAATTTTTCAGATTGAATCCAAGGATTAAAGATTCTAAAATAAGGTTGAGCATCTGTACCAGATCCTGCAACCCATTGCCATCCACCATTATTTGCAGACATATTATAATCAATTAATTGAGTTGCAAAATATTTTTCCCCTTCTCTCCAATCAATAAGTAAATCTTTTATTAAAAAAGATGCGACAATCATTCGTCCTCTATTATGCATATAACCAGTTGTGTTTAATTGTTTCATACATGCATCAACAATAGGATATCCAGTATTTCCATTTTTCCAAGCATTAAATAATTTTTTATTTTTTGTCCATTTTATTTTATTATAATCTTCTTTAAAAGATTTACCTATAACATGTGGATAATAATTGAGTATGTTATAATAAAATTCTCTCCAATATAATTCTCTTATTAAACCATTATTTTTTCCCAATATATTTTTTATTGAAAAGTATACCTCTCTTATAGAAATTACACCCATATTTATATAAGCTGATAGGTTGGTTGTTGAATATGATAAATAGTTTCTTTTATTATCATAACTATTAAATTTTGAGATATTTTTTAAAATTATAACACCATTTTTTCTCCCAGATTTAATATGTATGTCTTTATTATGATTATAATATTTTGATAATTCATTTACATTTAATAAAAATTTATTATTAATAGAATCGCTTTTGCATTTTATTTTATTTTTATTTAATTTATCTACATCATAATTAATTAAATTTTTGTAAAATGGTGTATATACTAAATATGGCTTTTGTGAATTAGGATTTAAACTTTTCTTAGAAGAAATTGAAGTTAATAACATATCTTCTTCATTAAATAATTCTATATTATTTTTTCTACACCATTTTACTATCAATGAGTCTCTTTTTTTTGAAAAGGGAGAATAATCATGATTAAATCCAATTGAATTAATAGTGTGGTTTTTATGAATAGCTTTAAGAATATCTATTATATCTCCTTCAAAAAAATGCAAATTAATTCCCTTTTTTTTATAACTATCATATAATTCTAGTAAGCTTTCTATCAAAAATTGAACTAAATTATTTGAATAATATTTGTTTTTTTCTGGATTAATTTGAATTGGATTAAATATAAATATTGGTGTTATATTTTTGAATTGTTTATTCATTTTTAATAGTGTTATGTTGTCTTCGTGTCTTAAATCTCTTCTATGGATAAAAATATTCATTATATTTATTATTATTTTTTATTTTTTTAAAACAATTTAAGTAAAATAATATTAAGAATAATATAAAATGGATGGATATGTTAATGTTGTAGAAAGAAGAATGGACGACCTTATCAAACTTTGTATAAAAGAAAGAAAAAGTAGAGGATTTGGTGTCCTATTTTTAAATTTTATAAAAGAAAATGAAATGAACTGTTTTTATTTAACAATTGATGACAAAAATTTTCCAAATAATGTTAGGAAAAATATTATTGAAAGAAAAGAAGTATCACCTGATTCTATAGTTTATTTATTTATATATGATAATAAAGAAGAAAGAATATTAGAAATTGATCTTGATAAAAATTCCAATTTCCACGAAAAAACAAATCACAAATTTAGTAATATTATGAATTAAATATTATTAAATATTAATAATAGTAAAAATTTCTCTATTATTTTCTAAAATTTTTTTTAATTCATTACTACTAATAGTGTTAACAATATCATTTATTAATAATTCATTTTTTTTTTTATTTTCAATTAAATATACTGGTGCAACTGGCTTTTGAATTCCAAATATAATATTTAATAAAATCCTAACTGCTACGTTTTTTACAATTATAACACTAAAATTTAAATATTGAATTTCATTTTTTTTTAAATCACTAATAAAATTTGCCATTAAATAACAATAATATGGATTAACAAGGCTTGTATTTAATGTATTAAATATAAAACTAAATTTTTTTTTTGATTCATATAATTCTTTCCAATTATTTATAAAATTATCATAATCATATCGTGTATTAATACCATTATTAAATTTTATTTTTACTAATTCATTTTGATTATAATAATAATCAGCCCACATTATAAAAAAATTAATAAAATTATTCTTATATTCTTTTTATTCGATTAAAAATCTGTCGTAGAAGAAGTAGTATAACTATTTGCGCCATCATTTTGATTAACATCTAAATAATCATCTTCTATATTATCCAAAGTATTATTATCTGTTATAGCTTCTGCTTCATATGCTTGTCTATAATATACATCTTGGTAGAAAGTAAGTTCATTTCTTTCTTCAATATCATCTCCAACATCTGTTTGACTTGTATTATAAATTGGATTTGAGAAACTTGGTGTTTCATGAGATATCTGAGGTATCTTTTTATTTTTTATCATTCTAAAATAAACAACCCCTAAAACAAGTAATATTGCAATAATACCTGCCATAATTATTATATAATAGTATTCAAAATTATTTGTTACACTATAATTATTATATATTGTTGTTGGACTCGTTGTTAAACTCGTTGTTTGAGTTGATGTTAAACTCGTTGTGTGAGTTGATGTTAAACTCGTTGTGTGAGTTGATGTTGGACTCGTTGTGTGAGTTGATGTTGGACTCGTTGTGTGAGTTGATGTTGGACTCGTTGATTGAGTCGATGTTGGACTCGTTGTTTGTGTTGATGTTGGACTCGTTGTTTGTGTTGATGTTGGACTCGTTGTTTGTGTTGATGTTGGACTCGTTGTTTGTGTTGATGTTGGACTCGTTGTTTGTGTTGATGTTGGAGTTGATGTTGGAATTCTGTTTTTCAAAATAGAAATAAATGAATGATTATTTTCAAAAGCTTCATTAGATGTATCATCGGTTATGTATCCTGTTTCATCTCCTAAACTTATTGCAGAACACTCATCATTATTGTCACATTCATTCACAAGTAAATCTAGTAATTCTCTATTATCGAAATCAATTGATAATATTGAATGATCTAAGATTCTTTTATTCATTATAACAGTATAATTTGGTCCTAAATATTCATTAAATGAATATTGGCAACCTAAATTACAATATCTTGAAACATATGAATAATTATAGTAATTAAAAATTTCCTCTTTAAATTCATTGGTTTCACAATCACAATAATGATATCGTTTAAACATGTCACAACCATGTAAACATGAATAATAATCTTGTGTATTATATAAATTAAAATCACAATAAATTTCACATTCTAATTTTCCACAATAATTTATGAAAAAAACAGAACTATAATCATTTTCGTTAATTTTTACAAAATATGAATTTTCATTATTGTGTCTAGTTATTTTATTAAATAATATATTTTTTAAGTTAAAATGTATATATTCATCTCCTAAAAACTCTAATTTAATATATCTTAATGGTAAATCAATATTGTAATATCCTAAATCAAAATTATAATGACTATAATTTAAAATATCAATATAGGTCATGCTATCTTGCGTTAATCCACCATATACTTTTGCATAATTATTAGTAGTGGTTCTATTAAAAATATTGAAAAATATATCAACACCTTCACTATCAAATATTATATCATTGTCAAAATGAAGTGTAATATTATCACCAGGGAAGAAACTTAAGAATGTGTTATTATCATCTCCTAAGAGAAAACTAAAATTTCCATTATAATATAATTGTGATGAGTTAACAAAACCTCCATGAGGATTTCCAATACTTTCATGATGATTATAACCAGATTTACCATCGTGATAATAATTAATTACATTATTTACATATCCATTACTTGCTAAATCAACATAACTCCCATTAAGTCCAGGATATCCTTGATAACATTCATCCGTGTGCATATTCTGTCTAATTTCATAGACTCCACTTGTCAAATTTTCTATTTTCTGATAATAAATCCCAGGTTTAAAATCAAGTTGATATTTGTCGTCATTAATAGCATTATGATTTTCGTCTATATATACTGTAGTATTTATATTATTAGAAAATAAATTATTAGAAATAGATAATATATATATTTTTATCGTTGAATCACTGCGAATTGTATTAGTATAATTAATATATTTTACATAACTATATTCATTTATACTAGCTTGTTCGAGTTTCCCCATACTACTAAGTGTATTACAATAATAATTACTTTGATTGTTAATATAATAACCAGCACATTTATGATTTATCAAACATGAAGTCTCACAAAGACTATTTGATGTATTAAAACTATTTAATATATATGAATCATTGTTTGCAAGGCTAAATACATTGTCTTCAACTAATCTAAAATCGCTTTCAAACCCTAAACTAGATGTTATAAATGAAAATAAATAAAATATTCCAAATTTTTTTTGCATATTATATATGATAAAATAAAGTAAATTTTAAGTATATTATTTAAAAAACTTTAATAACTTTTGCTAAATATGCCCAGAAAAATATTCCAACAAAGCATTTAGAGAATAAATCTAAATAATTATATCCAATATTTTTAATCTTTTCGTTTGCTTTGTAAACGACTCCGTATATAGACCAAAATATAACAAATGCCCAGAAAACCATTTGATTGTCTCTATTATAATTCTTGTATAAAAACTTATAGTATATTAATCCATAAAGTGCAACGAAGAACACAAATCCCCAAATCAATCCTTCATTTTTACTAATAACATTAAGTTCCCCTGCATATCCTGAACCTAACATAAGATAATTTAATACCAATATAATAAAAAACATGACTGCTGTAAGTTGTGATTTTGAATTATATGCAAATACTAAGCAAAGAACCAAAAGCATAATAGGTGTTGTAATCATCCAATCAGTATATCTTGTAAAATTTATTTGTTTATAATTGAGTTCTTTGTTTTTGGCGTTTGTGTTTTTAATTTTTTCAATGAATTGTGTATAAAAAAATGCAGCAACAACTGAAATGCAAGTTTCTAGATTAAGAATATGTCTAATTTTGGGATCTTTATTTCGCATTGCCTCAATAAATGTAATAGTTGCTGTTGTTAATAAAAATGAATAAGTAACATAAAATGAGACTTTTACAGCATTATCTGTATTGTTAAGATTATTAGATACTAATTCTTGATTTTCCATTATAATATAATCACATATATTTTATTTAATTATATTATAAATGAATATATTAAAAAAAAAAATGAATGGTGGATCAACAAATAATTTTAGTTATAAAAATAATTCTCGTAGAACATATTTCTCTAAAAAAAGAGGAAGGGAGTTAAATAAAAGAAAAGAAAGATCAAATAGACGTGGTTCAACAAGACGTGGTTCAATAAGACGTGGTTCAACACGACGTGGTTCAACAAGACGTGGTTCAACACGACGTATACGTTCAAATTCAACACATAGAAAAACAACCCATATTAATAGTAACAATACAATTATGGGTATAAGTAATTTACCAAGTTTATTTGATTCGCAAAATAATAATACTTCTACTGCAATTGAATCTTTATCGCAAATAAATAATACAAACGAAGAATCTTTATTAAGTCCAAAATCAAATAATATACCCAAGCCACTTGTTGAAAATACTTATAGAGTTAAAAATACAAAGAAAGCAAGAAATAACTTTAATATATTAAGAAATGAGATAAAAAATTCACATAATATTGAAGATACTATGTTTAAATTTGGCCAACCAACAGAATTAATTAATAATTTTTTGTATTCTTTATACAATGAAAATATTATTTATTTAGAACAAAATAAGTTAATGAATAAAGAACTTAACACAAATATGATGATGAGTGTTGCTGAATTAGACGATGAACCTAATATCTTATATATTACTATATCCGAAGAACCTTTTACACCCACTGATAAACAATTTTATTCTAAAATTGCTAGATTATTACATATGATAGAAATTATGCTTTTAAAATCTAATTATAATAATAATAGAATTGGTATGAAAGATTTTAAATATGATAATTTAAAAAAAAACTATACTTATGCTAAAGATAGAATAACTCTTTTAGATATTGAAGAAGAAAATATTGATAATATTTTTAATGAACCTTCTTATAAATCAACATATAGACAATTTAATGAAAATTACAATTTTGATGGAACATTTAAAGCTCCTAAAAGAATTAAAAAAGGATTAAAAACAATAAGAACACCTGCATATGAATATAATGAATATAGAAGATTATTACCAGATAACTTAAAAATAAAATTTGTATTTAACACCAAATATATTTTGGAGAGAAATAATTTTGGAAGAAGTTTATCATATAGACCTTTCCTAAAAGAAGAGAAATCTAATCCAAATTTTGTAGCATGTAACAGTGGAAGTATATGTTCAGAATCTAAATTATTTTCCTATTTACATGATAATAATTTATTTAAAAAAGTAAAAGGAACTATAGCATATTGGGTTGGAAAAGGAACCAAATTTGGAAAAGAATGTCATCCAAAAGGAAAAGTAAATGTTGGTATATGCAATTATCATCCAAATTATGCTCTTGAAAAAAATGAAGATACAAAAGAGGATTTATTAGATGATATGATTACTATTTTAAAAAATGAAAATAAAATATCTAAAGAATTATTACAAAAAAGTCCTACTAAAAATTTTAAAAATGTTTTTAGAGCTTTTGCACTTCCGTGTCCGGGATGTTATTTAAATGGAGAAAATTATGTAAAAAATAATAGGACGTTGTGGGATAATTCTCGATGCTTGGAATATAATTTGAAGAAAAGAACTGATGATAAAAATCTTCAAAAAGCTGCAGAATTACATCCTGGACAATAAATTTTTTTATTATAAATATATAATGAGTCCTTTATTTTATAAAATTCTTTTAATAATTCAAACACTTAATAATAATAAGTTTTTTGATAAAGATAACTACGATGATATTATAAAATTGTTATGTAATAGAAAGAAAATTCAATTTCTAAGAGTAATGATAAGCGATATTTTTCTTTTTTTAAAAAATGAAAAGTTTTTAGATTTAGAATTTGATTTAAACTATAAATCTTTAAAAATATTATTTATTTCATTATTTACATGTAATGAAAAGTTCTATAATATTGTTTTTAATAATAATACAGAATATAACAATGATTTAAAAAAAATATCTTTAGAAAATATTAAAATAATAAAAGAACTACATAGTTCAAAATATAAAATTATTAAATTAATTAAATTAGCTAATAATTTTAATGATTATCATAATATTTATAATAATTGGCAAAAGGTAGATAAAAGAATGAATGTGCAAAAATTATTAATTGATTATTTTGAAATAAAAGTAAATATTGATTTATTAGATTCATCAAATGAAAATTACCAAGTTATAAAAAATGCTTATTTAAAAGAATTAACTAATATAGAAAAAAATGTTAAATATATAAATGACGAAAATGAAGTAACCTATTTTAGTGAAAAAAAAGATAATTATGATAATTACCAAAAAATGCAAGAAGAATTATATTGGCAGAAAATAAAATATGAAATTAGTTGTTTGGATAAATTCAAGGTGACAATTATTAAACTTATTGAAAAAACAACGAAAATGTTTATTGATTGTGTTCCAAATAATTTGACAGTGCAAAATGAGATACATGAAAATTTAGATATAGAAATATTAAACAATATGTTAACAGAAGATAATAACGGTAAACTAGATTATAAATACTTAGAAAGTAGAATATTTTATATATTAAATGTTTTAAAAAGATTTCAAAGTCCTGAATCAGATAGTTCATATGAACAATGGTGTAAAGAAATAGATGTTAAATTAACTAATAAAGTTTATTACAAAGATTTTATACCATATTTTTTCAGAGAACTTTTTGATAGAATAATAGAAATATTAGAACAAATACAAAAATTTAAAGAAAATATTGTAATTTAAATTATTTTATTTTAATAAAAAATTGATTTAACAACAATTGACATTAATTATTTAATATAATGTGTGGTATTTTAGCTTGTATTTACAATAATAAAAATACTTTGACAAATGTTTTAAAACCAAGACAACATTATGTTGATTTATCAAAAAGGGTTAGACATAGAGGTCCAGATTGGAGTGGTATTTATTATGATACCTCTAAAAATATAGCAATTTGTCATGAACGATTGTCAATTGTTGGTGTCAATTCAGGTTCTCAACCAATTATTAATGAAGAACTTGGTGTTATTTTGTCTGTAAATGGAGAAATTTACAATCATAAAGAACTATATGAAGTTGTTTTGCACAACAAATATATTCCGAATACTGAAAGTGACTGTGAAGTAATTATATATTTATATAAAGAATTTGGATTTGATTTTGTAAAGATGTTAGATGGTATGTTTTCATTTGTATTGTATGATAAAAAAAAGGATTTAGTATTTGTTGCGAGAGATCCAATAGGTATTATACCTGCATATCATGGTATTGATATTGAAAATAATTGTTATTTTGTTGGTTCTGAATTAAAATCCATTCAAGACGATTGTAGTGACATCGAAGTATTTCCACCAGGTCATTACCTAATTAATTATAGAAATAATGATATATCACTAAGTAATATTGTTAGATATTATAATCCATTATATATGAACAAAAGTTTCAAAACATATGAAAAAGAAAAAATTAAACCAATTATTAGAAATTCACTTATAAAGTCAGTAAAAAAAAGACTTATGGCAGATGTGCCATTTGGAGTTCTTTTGTCTGGTGGATTGGATTCAAGTTTGATTGCCTCAATTACAAATAATCTTATTCAAAATGATGGTTCAGTTTGGGGGAATAAACTTCATAGTTTTTCAATTGGGTTAGAAGGGGCACCTGATTTAATTTATGCTAAGAAGGTAGCTGATTATTTAGGAACATCACATCATGAAATAAAATTTACTGTTCAAGATGGAATTGATTGTTTAAGTGATCTTATTTATCATTTAGAAACATTTGACGTAACAACAATTAGAGCAAGCACTCCAATGTTTTTACTATCTCGAATTATTAAATCAATGGGTATTAAAATGGTTTTATCTGGAGAAGGGGCCGATGAAGTGTTTGGTGGTTACTTATACTTCCATAATGCACCAAATGATGAAGAATTTCATAATGAATGTATAAGTAGAGTAAATAACTTGCATCATTTTGATTGTCTAAGAGCCAATAAATCTACAATGAGTTGGGGTGTTGAAGCCAGAGTTCCATTTCTTGATAAATCATTTTTGGAAAATGTTATGATGATTCAACCTTCTCTTAAATTAGATTATCAAAATAAAGTTGAAAAACACATTTTGAGAGCTGCATTTGATTGTGAAGCAAGTAATGGAAAAAATTATTTACCAAATGAAATTCTATGGAGACAAAAAGAGCAATTTTCTGACGGTGTAGGATATAATTGGATTGATGGTGTAAAAGATTTTTGCAATTCAAACATTAGTGATGAAGAATTTGCGAATGTGGAAGATAAATATAAGACAGATGCTCCACGAACTAAGGAGGCACTTTATTATAGAAAAATATTTGATGTATTATTTCCAAAAAGAGAAAAGATTGTTCCGAGATGGATTCCAAGAACAGATTGGGAAGGAGTTTCGTATGATCCTTCTGGTAGAGCTCAAAAGGTTCATGAAAATACAACAATAAATAAAAATTTATAATATAAATTCAATTAAACATATGATAAATAGTAGTAACATTGGTTTATTTTCTTTCAAAAGTTTTTGAATTTGTGGTTCGATAGTTGGACCAAAAATAGGTATATCTTTTAATTTTCTAGCATGTTCTTTATTTAAAATATTTAGAGTAAAATATCCAGCTACAAATATGATTGACGCTCTTAATAATCCCATATAATATTTATTCATATTTTTTTTAAGCAATTTAATTATATTTATGGTATTTGATTATAATTATTATTTTTTGTCTTTCTGCATTTACAACAGCAATTACATCCAACAATTGATGCAATTGTTATTCCTATTAAAAAACAAAACAAAAATAATAATAAAAAAAGTATACCTACTTGATTCATAAATAAAATATATTTTTAACTTTAAATATAAGTTATAAAAATATTATTCATAGATTATTCATATAGATTATTATATTGCCATGGGAGCACTTATATTTTTATATGGTGTATAATCTATTAATTTTAAGTCTTCAAAAGTATACTCTTGTAAATTAGCTTTTTCTTCATTAATTATTAATTTAGGAAATGGTCTTGTAGTTCTTTTTAAATTTTCAATAACTTGTTGAATATGACTATTGTAAATATGTGTATCACCAGTAACAACGGTTAGAATACCAGGAGTCAAATAAATATCTTTCAAATTGCAAATCATATTAACTAATAGAGCACCTGTGCATGCATTCCAATTGTTTGCCAAAAAGAAATCACTACTTCTAATATAAATTTGTAGGTTCAATTCTTTCTTAGTTGTATTAACATGAAATTGATACATACATAAACACGCTGGAAGAGCTGCATTATTTAATGTAGCTGCATTCCATAAATTGATAATTATACGTCTACTATGAGGATCATTCTTAATTAAATGTAACACATTTGAAAGTTGATCCGTCCCTTGTCCAATATAATCTTGATTACAATCAATATATTTTGCCCCAAAATGTCTAAAATTAAATCCATAAGTCTCTCCCATATCACCAACCGGATAATTTTTTAATCCTCGATTATCTAAAAACCCCCGAGTTGTATTTCCGTCCCAAATATGTATTTTTTTATTATTCAAAATATTATTATCTGTTTTTCCTGTTAAGTAAAGCATCAATTCTTCAAAGATTCCTCTAAAAAATATACGTTTTGTTGTTAATGCGGGAAAAGTGTCTCTAAGATTATATTTATATTGTTGACCAAATATTGATTTTGTTCCTACATTTGTTCTATCAATATTTTCTTGTCCTTCATCCATAATTTTTTTTAATGTTTCTAAATATTGCATTTCTTCAGTATTGACCCATAATTCATCTGTCAATGTGCAATTTCGTTGTTTATATATTTTATGTCTAAAATATATTTCATTTTCTTTTTTGAATTCTGACACATGCGTCAAAGCAAACGTTTCGTTGTTAATATTCGGAAAAAAAGTATCACATTCAAATTCGGTATAAATTTCTGTTGCATAAATATTTAAATTAATATTCATATTCATTACTTCTTCATATATTTGCGAACCACCTATAATAAAAACATTAACTAATGAATTATTATCTATATCAAATTCTTTTAAATATACAAATAAATCTCTTTTTACAAAAGTATTTTCATATTTTTTTTCAATAATTGCAATAGTATCATTATCCATAGTTTTTGATAAAATAATATTTGTCCTATTAGGTAGTGGTTTTTTCGGTAGAGAGTCCCATGTTTTTCTCCCCATAATTACAATATTTGATGATTGATTATTATCTTTTATTGTTGTAATTTCTTTGAAATATTTTAGTTCTGATTTAAGATTCCATGGAATTTTGTTTTGAAACCCTATGCCATTATTATTTTTACAAAATGCAACTATAACATTTATACTCATCTTATTATATTTTTATAGAATGATAATTTTAAATCAATTTTAATAAAATTTTTAAGTATAACTATGCATTTATTTTTTTAATAATTTACTAAAAATTGATTCATTTACATAAGTTAATAAAAGAGACTCTTGATTTTCATATTTATTTAATATATATATCCATTTATATGGAATTGAAATCATTTGATTTTTGTGTAATAATATTTCTATAAATTTTACATCATTAAGTTTTGGATATTTTTCGTAATCTGCATTATGGAAATCGATATTTGATTTATTTGATGAGTTAAAATATAAGTTATCCTTTTGATTTGGATTAAATAATGATATCTTTATTGTATTATTTATATTTATTAGTAAAAACCTATAATTATTTTGATAAATTAAATTACTACTATTTTCAAAATATGATATGTTTGTGCTTTTTTTGACACAAAGTGGTATTTTATAATATTCGAGATTTTGATTTAAAATATTATTAAATTTCTTATTATTTTTAAGTGTTTTTGAGAATTCTTTAGTAAAATATTCTGGTAATATACCATTAAATTCTATTTCAATTGGAATACTAGTAAATATTGCTAATTTTTTTTCATTCAACATATTTTCAAAAATGCTTTTGTTTGGGTTATTAAATTGCAATATTTCAAAAGTATCATTTAATTCATTAATATGAGGATATTGAAAATATAATATAACGCAAATTATTACTATTAAAAAAATAGTTCTTTTCATTATTATTATAAATTATAATTTAATGTTTTTTATAACGAAGACCTTCACTTTTAAGATAAATAAATAATTAAATATAAAAAACTCATTTAAAGTTTTAAGATAAGTTATATTTATAATATGACAGAAAAAGAAATTATTGCAACAGAAAGTGTCCCCGTAGTAGGAAGTCTTTTGGGACAAGTTAAGTGGTTTAGAAATGGTCCAGGATATGGTTATGGTTTTATCACATGTGTATCCGAGAATGTTCCTCAGACAGGAAAAGATGTTTATGTTTACCAACAAAATATTTGTCCAAGTGTAAGCACATTCAGAACACTTGTAAAGGATGAATATGTTTCATTTGATGTTAGTAATGAAGAAAGACCACAGGCACTTAATGTTAGAGGAGTTGGTGGAGGTCCGTTGAGATGTGATGCTCCAAGACCCCGTCCTAGACAACAAAGAAATAGAGATGACAACGATAAATCAGGATCATCTGAAGAATCCTCTGAAACATCTAACTCTCATTAAACTTTAGTTTATTTTTTATTAATTTATTTTTATTAATTAGTTTAAATCACTACAGATTTATTTAAGGACATTTTTTTATATATTTTAAATGGATAGTAATGAAATATGGGTTACAATAATATTACCATTATTATTAGCACAAGCGTGTATGTATATCAAGTCATTTTACGATAACTACATGACTCATAAAAATAATAAAATGAAATTTATATTTGATGAGAAGATAACTAATTTAAAAAATGTGCTGCAAAATTTTTATTGGCCTTTATACATAAAATTATTGTGTATCTATCAGCTAAATTATAATATTCCAATTAAAAATCAATATGAATATATATCCAGTGATAGTGATACTGACTATGAGTTAGATGATGATACATTAAAAACTGTGACTAAAAAATGCAATAATATATATACAAAATGTGAAAAAAAAATTAATTGTAAGTCAAATATTCCAATAAATTCAAATAATATTTGTAAAAAGTGTAGGTGGAGAAATGAAAATAAAGATAATATATCATGTAATTCAACGAATGATATCAAAGAAATAGAAGAGGAAGCTGAAACAATTGAGATATCAATACCAATGCAAATAAATGAAAGTGATAACTTATTAGATGATTTTGAATTAAAAACTATATTAATTGATGTAAAAACAGTAGAAATAATGGAAATTAAGTTAAATGAATTATATAATGAAGTATTAGAAATATTAGAAAAAAATATGTATAATATTGTTTATACTGAAAAAATTAATAAAACAATAATTCTTTTTATAAAATATTGCAAAATAAGAAATATTATTCATGATGGTTCGATAAGTCAAAAATATAATCCGAATTATTTTGGAGTAACAAATAATACCAATAAACTTTTAACAATGATAGAAAAAATGGTTATAAAATATCAAAAAGAGTATAATTCTCTAATAGAATGTGAGTCTTTTAAATAATTACTTAAAGAATAATGTTCAATTTAGTTTATATTTAATATGTTTAAAGTTTTTAAACCAATATATACTTTTTTTGGTTTATTATGTTTATTAAATAATTGTTATAGTGAAAATAAATCACTATTAATACAAACTATTTTTGAAAATTATAATAATCAAGTTTCTCCACAAATTAATAATGAACAATTTAATTTATCTTTAGGACTTGCCTTAAGAGCATTTAAAAATATTGATCAAATGGATGGAACTATCTCTGCAAATGTATGGTTAAGATATAAATGGTATGATTCTAGATTAAGTTGGAATTTAAATACTTATAACTATTCTTTTATATCATTAAATACTAATCCCGAATTAGATTATACTATTTGGATACCAGATATATATTTATATAATACAGCAGAAAATCCTTTATCAGAAATAGATTATAGCAGGGCTATTGTAAAAAATGATGGAGAAATTATATGGTCAAGACCTGGAATTATCACATCTACATGTTCTTTTGATTTAACTCATTTTCCATATGATAGACAAAATTGTTATATGAAATTTGGTAGTTGGTCATATGATGGAAATCAAATTGATTTATCTGTTTATGATTATGGTTTTGATATAAGCAATTATATTGAACATGAAGAATGGATTTTATCAAACTATTATAGTAAAAAAAACGTTCAATATTATAGTTGTTGTCTAGAACCTTATCCAGATATTAAGTTTTATTACACTATTACTAGAAGGTCGGGATATTACGATTTAAATATTGTTTTACCAACATTTGCCACAGCTTCACTTGTATTATTAACATTGTTAGTTCCATGGAGTTCTGGTGAAAGAATATCATTTGCGGTTACTGTTATGTTATCAATAATCGTATTTTTATTAATTTTGTCGGATAATTTACCTAAATCTGATCAAAAACCATTATTATCAAGAATGATTATAGGATTGACATTATTTTCATTGTTTGGAGTATTCTTTACTATTATTATAAGTGCACTTAGTGATTATAATGAAAAATTTAAAAGAGATGAAAATACTACAACAAATAGAATAATATTAAAATTGCATAAATTTTTCAAGAGTTTTGAAACATGTAAAAAACAAACAAATGAAGATATAGAAACTAATGTTCAAAACAATAATCAAGAATTTGAAACAACTATTAATACATTGACAAATGTTAATCAAAACAATAATTTGCACATTAAAAATGATATTGAAAATAAAAATTATATTTTAAGATCATCATCTTATATAGAAAGTGTTCGTAAAAGAAACGATGAAGTATTAAATAATGATAGTAATCGAGAATTGATAGAAATGAATACTCAAACCGATAATACAAATATTATTAAAGAAGATTGTGAAAAAATGATAAATTATTTTGAACATATTTATATGATAGTGTTTTTCGTTGCATTTATTGTATATTGCATTATAATGTTTTCGATAATACCAAAATATAACTAATTATTATAATATTTTTCCAACAAAGATTTAACAAAGTCTTGATTTGGATAATTTTTTACATTTGCCAATTTTATTTTAATTGTTTTCTTTTTTGAACTCAATGAAGGTTTCAATTCTTCTTTCTCTAAAAATGGGGCATTTACCTTCTTAATTTCATTATAATTTTCATTGAAAACTTTATTAATGAAATTATAAGAATCAACAATTTGATCCATACTTCTTCCTCCAGTAATAATTACACTTCCACTTTGAAATACAGATATAGTAATCTTTTTACAATTTCCATCACCTTCTCCACAACCCTTACCATTACAAAAGTTATTACAATAACATTTTCCTGTAAATGGTAGATCCTTATAATCTTTATTCCAATAAAACTTACTATTTACTCCTGGATAAATACATGGTTCATATGATGAATATATATTATAATTGTTTACTAGAATTTTATGCAAGTTATCACGCTTAATTTCAAATCCTACAAAATAATCACTATTAATTAATACTATTTTATAATTATTAATTTTACAATTTTTATCTGGGATTGCATCTTCAAGTAATATTTTAGAACATTTAACACATTTACCATCTAAAATTGCTTTATTTTCTTTTACACATACATTACAAAAATAACAACCACATGATGTCATTTTCATCATATTGTGATTAAACTTTTCTGCACAATTTCCACAAGAAATTGAACTTTTATCTTCAATTTGCAAATTTTTTTTGTTAATAAATTTATTATCTAATTCCTTAAAAACATAACCCGACAATTTAGAAATTTTATCAATTAAAATTTTTATAGATTTTTCACCTTCATCAAAGTTTTTCAATCCTGTCATTGAAACAGCTCCATTATTAAACAATTTAATATTATTATATCTATTTTTAAATGGTTGAACAATAATTGTAATCTGGTTGTAGAATACCTTTTTCTTTTCTTTTGCTTTTTTTGAAATAGTTTTTATATTAACTCCCTTTTGAACTATATCGGCATATTCAATGTAAATAATATTTGTGTCAATAGCAAGTTTTTCTGCAACAATTTCCAACTTTATTTCACTTGAAATTTTACAAGTAGCTGTATGTGTCGAAATACGAAGATTAGAAGGAATTGGTATACTCATGTTCTTTAAGGTATCATTTTCAATCATAATTTAATTTTTTAAGTCTTAAGTAATATTCATAATAATCTTTTAAGTATTAAAAAAAAATCAATTTTTAAATAAGGGAATTTATTTAAATATTGAATAGAACTATTATTTAGGGAATAATGAATAACTTCAATCCATATAAAATATTAAATGTTCATGAAAAATGTTCTTTAGAAGAAATAAAAAAGGCATATCGTAATTTAGCTTTGAAATATCATCCTGATAGAAATAGAAATAATGTCGATAATTCTGAAAAAAAATTTAAAGAAATTTCTAAGGCATATACAATACTGTTAAAATGCAATGGAAAATATAATACAACCTCATTTTCTAATTTCAGTAATTTTAATAATTTCAGTAATTTCAATAATTTCAGTAATTTCAATAATTTCAGTAATTTCAGTAATTTCAATAATTTCAGTAATTTATTAAACAAAGGAAATATATTTAAAAAATTTTTTTCAAATATAAATATGGAGAGTATCACTAGCAATCTTCTAAAAGAAGTGATATTAATGTCAAGATATTTTGAAGAAACTAAAAATAAACTTCCTAAATCTGACTCACTTACAATTAATGCTAAAATTGAATTATTTGATATATATCATAATATTGAAAAAACTATTAGTATTAAAAGAAAAAGAAAATGTGACGCATGTCTAGGCATTGGATTTAATCTTGATGAAAAGTTTGAGCTTTGTAATGGTTGTAATGGAATGAAAATTTTTGACAAAGAAATTCCACTTACTTTTAATTGTAAATATAAAAATATTATGTTTCCTAAACAAAGTGATGAATATGATAAATATATACCTGGAAATATTTATTTAAATATAACTCCAAAAGATTTAAGAGGATATAAAATAATTAATGATTTTGATCTTTTATATATAAAATATGTTGAAATCGAAGATATAGAATCAAATCTAGATTATAGTTTTGAACTAAAACATTTTGATAATAAAATACACACCATAAAAGTTGATAATATTATTTTAAATAAAGAATATACTATAGAAAATATGGGATTATATAGTCATAATTCAAATCAACGAAATAATTTAATAATTATATATATGTATAAACCAAGTGTAAAAGAAAGTAAAATATATATTTTGTAAATATTTTATTATAATATACCAATGAAGTATCTTAAACAATTTTTGTGTGGTGCAAATATTTTAACATTATTGCCATTTTATTTAGCCGTCTATTATTCAAAAGATAAAAAATATAGTTATTTTGATTATAGTTTAATTTCTCCATTTTGGTTTGGATTATGGAATGTTTTATCATTTATTGTTGCACAAAAATTTAATTTAACCAATAACCAAAGATTTATTGGAATATCAATACTAACATCTTTAATAGTTATGAGTATATCAACATATTTTAAAACATATGATAATACTAAAAAGGAGTGGATTATTTATTACATTGGAATATTTATAAAATATTTGTTAATTTGGAATCTAATTATTAGAAAATTAGAAACCAATTTTTAATTTTTATTCATTTACAACATATAATTCTTATTTTTATATATAATTAATTTAATGAAAAAAATATTAATTTTTATATTATCTATTTTAATAATATTTGTTATTTTGTTTCACAATAATCATATTCGTGTTAATATTATGACTAGATTAGTATTTTTAAGAGGATTAGTATCCCCAAATTGTTTTTGGTATAAAATAAGTGATATGTTTTTTAGTGATGGTTCGGGAATAAATATTTACAATAAATTGAAAAGAGAATATGGAGATTTTGCAAAGGTAAATGTATTTAATACAGACTTTTATTTAGTTACAAATATTAATCATATTAAATTTATTTTAAATAATTCACCAGATGTATTTAATGTAGGATCATTAAAAAAGAAGCTTTTTTCAACATTTATGAGTAAAAATGTAGGAGTTAGTAGTGGTTGTCCTTGGAAGAAACGAAGGGAAATAAATGATTATGCATTAGATAATAATAAGGTTCATAGATTCGGGAGTATATACAATAATTATATGGATGAGTTGACAAAATTTAATTATAAAGAAATTGATTTTGAAAAATTTAGAAACATGGGAAGAGAAATAATGGCAAGAATTATATTTAATACAAAAATTTCAAATATTAATGAAGATGTTCTTAACTTATTTTCTGAAGCAAACAAAATATCGTCATTGTATAATAGATTAAAAATTGACAATAAAATTTATAATAATTATAAAAATACTATTTATCATTATTTAAATAATCCTAATAAACATTCATTAATATCTTTATGTTTACAAAACTCGCAAAATAAAGACGAAGTATTCCATCAAATACCACACTTTATATTCCCTATATCTGGTTTATTTTTAACAACTATTCCAAGATTATTATGTTTATTATGCAATCATTTAGATATTTTCCAAAAATTAATATTAGAAGTAAATAATAATTCAGTATTTGACTTAAAATATATGAGAAAATGTATATTGGAAACCTTAAGATTAAATAGCCCTGTAATTTCAATGTTTAGAACTGTTGAACAAGACATTTCATTTAATAATCATAAATTTAAAAAAGGAACTGAATTTCTTATATTAACAAATCCAGTTCTTAGAGAAAAAGAAAATTATATTAATCATAATGAGTATATACCCGAAAGATGGGACACTAATTTAGAAGACTCATATTATTCTATATCATTTAGCAAAGGACCTCAAAAATGTCCAGGAAAAGAACTAGCAATTTTTTTGATTGCAAGTTTTACATATAACCTTATAAAAAATAATAAGTTGAATATAACCAATTTAAAATGTAATAAAAAATTAGATAAGAAAAATATATTACAAGTTATAAATCCATGTGACTTAGTATTTTATTTTAATTAAACGCCGTAACAAATCTTTCTATGCTTTTTATAAACCTCTTTAAGATAATCTTCGTCAAAATATTCTAAAGGTTTATCTCTATCAACAACTAAATTATGATGAACCCATAAATCACCTGGATAATAGTTAGGTATTTCAATATGTTCTTCATGAAAGTTTATAAAATTACAAGTATCATTATTTTTCATATTATCTAAATTATTTCTTGATTTAGGAAATATACTATTTAATTTTCTAATTTTTTTTATATATGGCAATTTGATTGAATTTATTTGTATTTTGTTTCTAACCCGTTTAAATGCCTTTGATGGTTTTTTTAATGCCTTTGATGGATTTTTTAATACCTTTGATGGTTTTTTTAATGCCTTTGATGGTTTTTTTAATGCCTTTGATGGATTTTTTAATACCTTTGATGGTTTTTTTAATACCTTTGATGGTTTTTTTATCTTTCTATTTATTTTAATTTTTTCTAATTTATTAAGAAGATGTTTCTTTACAACAATATTTTTTCTAACAGCATTGATTCTTCTATTTAATCGAGTTTTCTTCATTACTATATATATTGAAAAAAAAATGAACTAATTTATTTCAAATAAAATATTAATAGTCATAAACCCAAAGATAGATTATTAATCTTTTACACATGTGAGTAAATTTTAGATAATATGTTTACTTTTTAAATAATACAATAAGTGAAATACATATTATTTAAATCTAATATTTCAGATATTTATAATTATCTTCTATAAACATTGTTTACAAATAACGAAATTTTCGTTTTTAAAGAACCTTTTATTTTAATTTGAAAAAGAAGCTATTTTTGCATTATTTTTGTAGACAAATTATAAAACAATGTTTGAATATAATTTAAGACTATGTTTTTTAAAATAAAATAAAAATTATTTAAATACAATAAAATTGAAATAAATATATATATATTTTATTATTTATAGTAAACTAATAATTAATGTTAAATAAACCAATTTGTTGCATATGTTACGAAAATATTGGAAAGATATACCGAAACCTTCATTGTAATCATAAATTTCATCACAAATGTTTAAAATTGTGTGAAAAATCAAATAACACGATTCATAAATGCCCTTATTGTAGACAAGAATATGAAAATATTATTTTAAGAGATAGAACATCTCTAATAACACTTTCAGAAAAAGAAAAAAAAGAAAATTTTGTTAATTACATTCAGTTAAAATTAAAAGAATGTAAATTAACCTTAGAGGTGAAAGACCGTCTATTAATTGTAAATATTATTTATAAAAAAATTATTAAAAATATAAATATACTTTTAAATCCAAGATATGGATTTATACCTACATTTAATAGTGTTGTTAAAAATAAAGTTGTTGAAATTTTTGAGAATATTCAGGAAATAAATGAAACTGGTGAAATTGCAATTGAATACCAAGAATTCTGTAAATATAAAGACATAATTTTAAATAAATTATAGAATTTATGTATTTGTTAAAATTCTAGGAGCAATACACATTGACGAAAGTTCTTGAATCAATAACTTACACGCATATGGTATTCTCACTTCTGAGAAATCAATATAATTTTTACATTGTCCACATTTATAAATATTTTTGTCTGGATTTACTGAACTGATAAGACCACAAGTATTACACACAAATGCTCTGTAGTTATCTGACACATCTACCATTCTTTCCTTCAAGAATTGCAAACTACCGTGAGAGATCATACAATCACGCTCCATTTCTCCAAATCTCAAACCACCATCTCGGGCTCTACCTTCTGCAGGCTGTCTTGTAAGCAATACCATAGGACCAGTTTCTCTTGAATGTATTTTATCTTCAACCATGTGCTTAAGTCTCTGATAATATGTTGGACCAATGAATATATTACAATCCATTTGTTTACCATTGAAACCATTGTATAAGACTTCATTTCCATTTCTCTCATAATTATTCATTTCTAAAATCTTTGAAATACTTTCAACTGTAGTATTCATAAACGGTGTTCCGTCGCCATAGCAACCAGTGAGTAAACAAGCTTTCCCCATAATACACTCAATTAATTGTGCAATTGTCATTCTGCTAGGAATAGCATGTGGATTTACAATAATATCTGGCCTAATTCCATCTTTTGTAAATGGCATATCCTCTTCATTAATTATCATACCACATGTGCCCTTTTGTCCATGTCGTGATGAAAATTTATCACCAATCATTGGTATTCTTACTGATCTTACCCTTACCTTGCAAAATTTATGACCTTCTCCATTTCGATTTGTATAAATTTTATCAATAAACCCAGATTCATTATTTCTCAAAAATGTGCTACTATCCTTATAAATAAATTTTTCATGTTTATCTTTATTTTTTATTGGCATTATTTTACCAATAATAATATCATTTGAATTTACATGCTTATTAATATCTACAAATCCATTTGTATTTAATTTATCATAATGACCTGGCTTCATACCCTTTGTCAAATTTGGGTCTGGTTTTGTGAATTTTTCTTCTTGACCAGATGATTGAATTTTTTTTTCATCATCCTTATATGTTCTATAAAATGTTGAACTAAATAATCCTCTTTCAACAGATCCTCTATTAAGCAATACCGAATCCTCTTGATTATAACCACCATAACATGCAATTGCTACAATAACATTTAAGCCATTTGGAACATTGTTTGAAGGTAACAAGGAATCAATACGTGTATTAACTAATGGCTTATTTGGATAATGTAAAATATGACCCATTGTATCCATACGTTCCCTAAAATTTGTCATATAAACTCCCATAGCTTGTTTACCCATAGCAGATTGATATGTATTTCTGGGAGATTGATTGTGATTTGAAAATGGAATCATCGATGCCAAAACACCAAGAATTAATGAAGGATGTATTTCACAATGTGAATACTGAATTTTACTTTTCTTCAAATCATTCCCATTCATACAAATCAATTTGAAATGGGATTCTTCACTATCAATATATTCAATACAACCTTCTTCAATTTTTGGTTCAACAAAATTTGATTCACTATTATTTGAAAATACATTTTCTTGATTTATTGACTTTACTAATAAATTATTAAATGAATATTTACCAGATGATAATTTATTAATATCTTCTTTTGTAATTCTTAAATTATTTTTATCCAAAATATATAGTGGTCTACAACACCTGCCTGCATCACAAAATATATTAATCTCATTTAGTGTAGAATTAAATGAAATTGACGTATAAATATTTATCATACCAGTCCTCTTATAGTATAGAAGTTTTTCATAAATTACTTTAACATTTTCTGTTACATAATTAAAAGTTCCATTTACAAATATTTTTACTTTATCATATATATCAACTACATCTAATTCTGATACCCTTTCAATAGTATCTGTTTTATCTAGAATCCCAAATATAATATCAATATTACTTCCGATTGTTACACAACTCATAATTGCAAGGTTTTTAACCAATCCAACCGCACCACCTTCAGGGGTCTCTGTAGGACAAATAATTCCCCATTGAGAATTATGAAGCTTTCTGGGAGGAACTAATTTACCAGTCTTTTCTGTTGGAGTATTGACACGACGCAAATGAGACAATGTGCTACTATAGGTAAGTCTACTAAGAACTTGAGCAATACCTACCTTACTATTATTTGTTTTTATCCCCCAATTACCTGTAGCAAGCCCATATTTCAATCCAGATTCAATCGTAGTAGATTTAACTATTTTATATAAATTGTTATCATTAATAACATTTGAAATAGAATGATTTGTTGAATTATAATTCTTCCATGGTCCACTATTTAACTCCTTCATAACTGAATTCCTCATATCTTTTACTAATTTTGTAAAATATTGTCTAAATAATGTTGCCATTAAATAACCAGATGTTTCAACCCTCTTATTACAATAACTATCTCTATCATCATATTCTATTTTATTTGTGAAACAAAGATATAACTTATTAACCATATATCCCAAATATAAAGCCTTGTCTCTCATATTTATTCCAACATGACTTAATACATCTCTTTCCATCATTTCTCTGAATAATATTATTTTTCTTTCACGAGACAATTTAATATCCTTTGGTTGACCTAAAATTACACTACTTTTTAAAATATATTCTAATGCATCTGCCTGAGAATTAATAATTGAACCCTCATGAATACTAGGTTCTAACCATTGCAAAAGTTCAGGATTATCATTATATTTATAGCAAATATGTTTTAAAATATCTTTATCACTGATTATACCAAATGCTCTAAATAATATAAATATTGGAATATCATTTTTACAATGAGGAATAGTTACCTTTAATGTTCTTCCTGATAATGTATCCTTTGAACTATATTTAACACCTACATTTTTTGGAGTATTAAACCCCTTAGTAGAAACAGATTTGACTTCTGCAATATGACTATATTTTGAGCTAGTCTTACTAGATTTAAATACATATACTTTATTCTCTGCAATTTTTTCCTGACATACAACAACTTTTTCATTACCATTTACAATAAAATAACCACCCAAATCGTATTTACATTCATCATTATTATCATTAACAAATGTATCTGAATTAAGTAAACAATGTTTTGATCTAACCATTAATGGTATTTTTCCAATATTTACCTTTTTAATTATTTTACTACTAATTAATTTTTTTTCATTTTGAGGATCTTCAATTACTTCAATATTCAAATCTACACTTATATTACATGAATATGTTAGGTTTCGCAATCTTGCATCCATTGGATACATTCTTTTAGTGCTACCATTATTCTCATTAATTATTGGATAATTATAATATATTTTTCCAAATTTTAATCGTATTTCATTCTTATAAATATTATTGTCCTCATCATAATCATTATATATTGATAATGGATTAAATTGTTGGACAATTTGTTCTACTTTATTATCCATAAAATCATCAAAAGATTCGATATGATGTCTTACTAATGAATTATAATTATTTTCTTTTATAAATTTTTCAATAATCTCCCAGTTATCTTTATCATAATTGAATTTACCATTTTTAGACATGATTTTATTGATTAATTAAAAAAAAAAAAAAAAAATAAATTTTTTTAATTAAAATATAAAAAAAATTTTAAATAAAAAAAAAATTAAAAAAAAAAAAAATTTTTTTATTTAATTTTTAATTTTAATTACATATAAAACTACTATAAAAAGTAATATTAATACAATAATTAAAACACTATTATTTTTTATTCCACATTTTTTATTTTTATTATTGATTTTATAACTAATATTTGTAAATTCTTCAATATTATTTAAATTTGAAAACTCTTCTATACTTTCTTCTGGTTCTTTGTTTTCATTTGGTGTTACGATAGCTTCATAATTATCATCATTAAAGTATTTCTCATCAATTTTATCCTTAGTTAGATAAGTTTTTTTCTTAATATATAAATTATTATCTCTTTCATTTTCATTATAACTAACTAATTCTTTAAAATTAATATTTTTATCATTATAATTTTTATAATTCTTTGCAATAGATTCATCAACATTTGTATCAATCGTAATTGGTCTTAATTCTGGATATTTTCCTAAATATGTATTATATTCTTCGTCATCATATTTTTCATAATATTTTCTTTGTAAAAATGTTCTTATTGATTCTCTTGCTAAAGATTTATAATTTTTCATTAATGTTTTTAAAACAGTCTCCCCATATTTATTAATTGAATGAATCTCCGAACCATTATCAACTAATAATTTTATAATATTAAAATTCAGTTTTATTCCAACAACACCACTATGAAGTGGTATTTCTCCATAATTATTTTTTCTAAGCAACGAACTATTCCCTCCATTATCTAAAATAACTAATACTGTATTATAAGACCCTGATCTTACTGCACTATGAAGAGAAGTATCTCCTTTATTATTGGCACAATTTGCACTTGCTCCTAATTTTAATAACTTATTTACAGTGTCATAACTACCTTTTAAACATCCAATATGCAATGGACTATTACCATCTTTGTTGACAATTGATAAATTTATATTTCTAGATAATATATAGTCAACACACCGTTGTGCATTATAATATAATGCTTCATGTAAAATAGTATTACCTGGATAACCATATTGTAAAATTTCATTTATATTATTTCTATTATCTTCATAATTAGCTTTAAGAAATTCTGCATTGTCATTTTTTGCAGCTTCTATTAAATAATAATGTTTGGTTATTACCTCATTTTTATTTTTTATTTTATCAATTTCTAAAAATACACCACTGTTACTACATTTTGAACTATAACAATCTGGAACAAGTTTATCAACATTTACATTATTATTTTTATCAATATCACTATCATTAATATTTAATAATTTACAATATTCATAACCAGTCGGTTTTCTAGATGATTCTTCTTCATTATCACAACTATTTCCTCTACAAACTTTCATATTTGTAATTCTATTATTACATTTATTAACTATAACAGAATCATATTTTTGTTTTAAACTTTCAGGTAGATAATCAATAACATTATCTAATGCAATATCATTTGGGTCACAACACCTAACTTTATTAGCCTTCTTATTAGTTGAACATTTATTATTATATCTTGTAAGAAGATTATCTTTTTCCTTTTTTGTAAAATTTTTATTTGTATCTGGATTTATACCATCTAATCTAAGTAAACTATATGGTGTATATCCAAAATTACAGGTTTTTTCTTCTATAACACATGCATTTTTACTTAAAATATCACCTAAACTACCGTTAACATTTGTTTCTTGATATTTTATACTAGGAACTTCAACTGCGATATGATCTTTTTTATTTACAACAAATTTAAACATTGATTCATCTGATTCATTATATTTTTTTAAATAAACAATTTTGTTATCTAATGTTATTCCGTTTTGGAATCTATTATATAAATTATTTAATAATTTAGATTTAATATTTTCATCTACATATGGTGTTTCTAATACAATAACAACTTCTATAATACTTTTATGAGGTTCATTAAAAGCCTCTATATTATAACAATTATAAGAAATATCAAAATTACTATCAAAATTTAATGCTTCACTAATCAAATAACTAACATTATTTCTTAAACTAGTATGTTCAGATTCACTATCGTTACAACTCATATTTACCAAGAATGAAACTATAGTATTTTCTTCTAATACGGTAGTTGTTGGTGCAAAAACTGATGTTGTGACCCCTTCATTATTATTTTCATTTGCTACAGAGGTTGTGTTTGCTACAGAGGTTGTGTTTGCTACAGAGGTTGTGTTTGCTACAGAGGTTGTGTTTGCTACAGATGTTGTGTTTGCTACAGATGTTGTGTTTGCTACAGAGGTTGTGTTTGCTACAGATGTTGTGTTTGCTACAGATGTTGTGTTTGCTACAGATGTTGTTTGAGATTGTGTAGTAAAATACTCAAGTTCTTTTTTAAACAATAAACTTATGATAATCATAATTATCATTAAAAGTATAATGATTTTCATTATTATATTATAAGATATAAAAATATAAAAATAAATTAAATATTCAATAAAATTTTTAATGTGTTAAACTTGGGATACATTACTCCTTTTGAATAAACTTTTTCTATTATTAATAAGTTCGAATATTAAGATAAATAAAATTATTAATAGTATAGTTACTAAAAATACAATTATATATTTTGATATTCCCAATTCTGAATTATTTGGTTCATTAATAGCATCATTTAGTTCTTGTGCCAATACATCATTCAATTCATATGAATTTTCTTCACCTTGCTGATTAACATTATTGTTATTACTTTCTTCTTCTGAATTATTTACTTGATGTGTTGCATTATTAACACGATGTGTTTCATTATTAACTTGATGGGTTGCATTATTAACACGATGTGTTCCATTATTAACTTGATGGGTTGCATTATTAACACGATGTGTTCCATTATTAACTTGATGGGTTGCATTATTAACTTGATGTGTTGCATGATTTACTTGATGTGTTGCAAGATTCGCATGATTTAAATTTAAACCATTAGCACCATGTAATCCGATTTGCATTGTCATATTATTTACTGGTAATAAATTATTTGATGAATTTACTGACATAGACATATTAAGTCTACCTAATTTATTATTTATAACATTATGTGTTGGTTTTGGAATATTGACAGCATTATTAACTGAATGTTCTAACATAGTTTTTACAGAATCTACATTATTTGGTGCAAAATCATTTCCATATACATTTCTTTCAATTTGATCAATCTTTCTTTCTAACATATTAATTTTGTTATCTGGTGAATAAACAATTTCACTATTCATATATTCATCATAAAAATATGGATTATCATTATTGTTTCTTAAAAAATGTCTATATTTATTTCCACCCATTTTAACTGATTTTTCTACAAATAAATTTTTAGCTTTTCCAAATCCTGCAAATTCATATTCATATAATCTAGGCTCTCCTTTATTATCTGTTGTTTCTAACACAAATTTTTTTTTATTCATTTTAGCACTTACTAAATTTAATTTCTCCTGCGATTCTTCACTAATAACATTATTTTTTTCATTAATAGAATTAAGTGTAATACTATCATTTGTCATATTTACAATTTTTTCTTGAACATCGCGTGTGCTAACGACAACAGTTACTGTGTTACTACCCTCATTTACTAAAACATCAACAATATTATTAACATTGATATAATATGGATGATTTGCTAAAACTCTAACAATATAATCGGTCATTACTTCAGGTTTTAATTTAGACACATCTGCATCGAAATTTAAATCAACTTTATATAAAGTTTCGTAATCTTCTAAATTTGACATTACTATTTCATCTATGTTTTGTATTTGTGAAGTCATATAAAATAGCATTATAAAAAAATAATATTATTTTTCAATAAATTCATAATTACATAATGGACAATTATTATTTGAATTCAACCATTCATTTATACATTCTTTACAAAATTCATGATTACAATTTGTTAAAATATAATCATTTGTATCGGTAACACAAATCGGACAATTTATTATTTTATCACTTTTTGTTTCATAAAAGAAATCTTTATTTGTTATTCCTATATTAACATTTCCCAAAGTATTAGATAAATTAGTCAAATCCTCGTAATTATCTTCTTGATTGTTTATATTTGACAAATTACTAAATATATTTAATGAATTATTAGGGTCTATATTATAATCTATATTGTTTATTGGAACAAATGAGAAAAGCAAATTATTTAAATTTTGATGATTTTCATTAGATTCTTCAGCATGATTTTCATTAGATTCTTCAGCATGATTTTCATTAGATTCTTCAGCATGATTTTCATTAGATTCTTCAGCATGATTTTCATTAGATTCAGCTTGATTAGTT
>Ga0257126_1000469_pt1 | contig 32970 bp, 36 predicted proteins | sample SI060_120mmetaG_FD_190151 | JGI IMG/M metagenome (GOLD analysis project Ga0257126, IMG submission 190151) | Marine microbial communities from Saanich Inlet, British Columbia, Canada - SI060_120m | ecosystem: Environmental > Aquatic > Marine > Inlet | place: Canada: British Columbia | collected... | reverse complement strand
TGATCATCCGAGTGCGTGCGTATATCAAATGGAACGAGCCAGTAAAGATAATAAACCTGTATGGATAAATGTTCAAATGATAAGTGTTTCTGAATTAGAAGCCTTGGATCCAAGTGAAAGAATTGATGAATTAATAAATGAAAAAAAATATACAAGATATTCTGATAAATGGTAAATAATATTTAAAAGATATTCATAAATAATATGTAAAAATGAATAAATTTTTAGAATTATTCCAAACACAATTAAATAATGGATTATTACAATCAAACATGCCCGATGTAATGAAAGATATATTAAATAAACCAATCAATGAAATTATTTTTAATTTTCCTGTGAAATTAACGGATACTTCGATAAAAATGTTTAAAGGATATCGTATTCAGCACAATAATATATTAGGACCATATAAAGGAGGATTACGTTATCATGAAGATGTTCATTTAGATGAAGTCAAAGCATTAGCAAGTTTAATGTCCATTAAATGTGCGTTACAAGACTTACCTTTTGGTGGAGCAAAGGGTGGTATAAAATTTAATCCAAGATTATATGGTCAAAAAGATCTTGAATTAATTACGCGTGAATATACACGATCAATTAATAAATTTATTGGATTAAATATTGATATACCTGCTCCCGATGTTGGAACAAATTCTCATACAATGGATTGGATAATGGATGAATATAATATTATTAATAATAGTAATCATATCAAAAGTATTATTACCGGAAAATCACCAGAATGTGGTGGAAGTTTGGGACGTAAACAAGCAACGGGAAGAGGAATTGGTATTTTGATTGAACATATTATGGATAAATTTTTTACGGAATCAATATATTCTTTAAAATTGGAGGGATTTGGAAATGTTGGATCTCATGTATTGGATTATATAAATATTATTAATAAAAAGGATACATCATTAAATTTTAGAATTGATTATATATGTGATCATACAGGATGTTATAAGATTTGTTATGGTGAGAATAATACAAATATTGATAATATAGAAGTCATTGATTATTTATTAACTTATCAGTATGTGAATAATTCATTAAGTTGTATTGAACAATCTGAATTTTCATTACCAATTCAAAAAATATCAAGAGATGAATATATCCAGGGAAAAACAAATATATTTATTCCAGCGGCTCTTGAATTAAGTATTCAAGAAAAAGAAGCAAATGATCTTCAATGTGATATTATATTTGAAGGATCGAATGGTCCAATTTCAGATAAAGCGGAAGAAATTTTAAAAGAAAAAAAGATACCTATTATTCCTGATATTATGTGTAATTCAGGGGGAGTGGTTGTGAGTTATTTTGAGTGGTTACAAAATAGATCGAATGAAGTATGGTTATTAAATACAGTTTATCATAAATTAGATAAACAGATGATAAATTGTTTTGAAAAAATATATAATATGGATCATGATTTATTAAATTTACGAAATCATTGTTATAAATATTCCATTGAAAAAATATACAATGTGTATAAATTACGAAAAACTAATTTATTTTGAAGGATGAATTATAGGAATACTTGGATCCATTGCAATTCCACATTGACCAATTGAATTATTAATATCTTTCGCCATTCTCATATAACCTTTTTCTCCCCATGATTCTCCCCAACTATTTTTTATAATCCAATATTTCATTTTATATGTTTCATCATATCCATAACCAATGAGTAATACACCATGGTCTAAATCACTTGAACAATTTGTATCATTATAAATACCTGATTTATATAATTGAAATGTTTGAAGATTTGCTTGAATGGCAACTGAAACAGGTTGTATTTGGACTGCTTTTTCTAATTGTGATTCACTATTTTTTATAATTCCGGAATAATTTGTAATATGAACAATATGATTACAAGTATTATTCATACATATATTATCTGAGGCATTATAAGGATATGATTTATTTGAACATATACCATTATCCATAATATAATGGAATGCATTTTTCATTAAACCACCTTCACAACCATTATTTCCGAGATATCCAGAACAATCAACTAATTCTTGTTCAGATAAGTTATATAAATGATTATATTTAATCGCCCATTCACTTTCAACGGCTTCTGTTGCAGAAAATGCCCAACATGAACCACACATACCTTGATTTTTTACAGATGAAACAACCTGTTTATTCCTCCAATCAATCTTTTTTTTATGATTTTTATCACTATAAATAGTAACCATGGGATAATTTCTATCAGGGACATAGGGATTGGTATGGTTATATTTACCATGGATATAAGTTCTATTTATGAATTGATTTTCACCGACATCATAGGATAGATGTTTTGAATTATGAGTTTGAATAAATTCCATATTTCCATGGAAATCACTTGAAACAACATTTACAAATGAAAATAATAATGAAATAATAAATTTTAACATTTATATTATATTCAATATATATAAATTTTACGGATTTACTTCTTGTAATTGTATTTCTTCTAATTGAAGGTTTTCTGATTGATTTTCTAATTCTTTTTGTTTTTTTTCAACATAGTCTTTATCAAGGACATTAAAAGAAACAAATTCATTCATGTAGGCACTCATCATTTTATCATTATTAACAGATTCTCTAGCAACAACAATTGAATTAAATAATTTCATTAACACTAATAAAACAAAAGAAGCAAAACAGGATAATGTAGAGGAACTATGATATGTATCTTTTACAAGTTTTGCTGTAAATCCTATGTTAATAATGTAAACCCCGCAATTAAAAATAAGAGTGTTATAATAATATTTATTTAAACGATCCATTCGTTTATCTAACAGAGGTTCTGCTCTTATAATTTCTTTTAAACTATTATCTGGTTTATTATTATCAATATCTAAATATTTAATAGCCCATTCTTCCCGACGAAGTTCAATTAAATAATATGTGAAAAAGGTAACCATTGCAAAACAGTTCCAATAAAATACAGTTTTATGGTAAGGGTCTTTATTATGATAATTTTGAGATAATGTACATATTTTATTATTTTCACACGCTTGAGGAATAAATAAGGATAACATCGTTCCGGTTGTTACTTTATAAACTTGAAGAAGAAATATTGCTCCGACTTTTATTCTTTGAACAATATCTTCATTTATATGAAACATTTTATTATAATAATAGATAATAATTTTATACATGAATCCTTGATTCTAATTGTTTAATATGTTCTTTTAATTCACGGATATATTTTTCTTGTTCTAACATACGTTTTCTATACAATCTTTCATTTGTCATTTTACCCCCCGATTGTATTTTATCTTTAATATTATGATTACTATGGTCTTGATTATTTAAATTTTCGGATACATTATTTTCTTTTATATTTTTTGTATTGTATAAATTTAGTTCATTCATTTTATATTATTTAAATAAAAAAATATAAATTTATGTAACTTATGGATATTTATAATCGTAAATTTGTCGCTTCTTCAAATATATTTTCTGGGTTTACAACTGAAATTAATATTGTATTTATCTCATCTATAAATGATTTATGTAAACAATTCAAAGAAAATTTAAAAGAAATATTACAAACTCATCATTTAGAGGTTTTACTTAAAAAATTAGAGGAATGTAAATTCCATATTCATAGTCATACGATTGAAGATATATTAACATCCAAAAAAAATGATATTTTTTATATTTGTGAACATTAATATTATATTTAAACACAATAGATATATTTATTTATAGAATGGATATCTATCCTATTTATAAATCTGATAAAAGAAAATCAGGATATACAAATTATATTCGTGAAAAAGCATTTGATTTACAACTTCTTAATATTAATATTCATAAACCGGTTGAAATAAAATCAATATTACCTGAAAAACGAAGTAAACATGATTATTATAAAATTATTTTATGTCTTCAAGAAGTAAATATTAATTATGATTGTATTCAACAAATTATAAAAACAATTATTCAATATGAACCATTATCAACACGAGAATGGTATATTCAATTATATGGATTATTAAGGGAAAGTAAAGTTGTTCAAGTATTTTGTTCATGGTATGGTTCTTATTTAGGACAATTTTATCGTCCTAGAGATTGTTATCACATGATTTTTAAACATTTTAGGAAAAATATGATTGAAGCACCAGGACCAACGGAACATAATCAGATATATAAATTCAATAGTAGTCATTATGATCGTATTATGAAAAGTAATCCAATTTATTATCCCTGTAAATATCATTGGACAGAAGATATATCTAACCATGGTTGGATAAGAAAAAAATCTTTAAAAATATATGTACCTTATACAATCATTTGGGGTAATTTAAGACATAAATGGTCAAATGAATTTATTGAAACAAGACGTAGAAAACAAACATTGAAAAGATATATTCCCTTAAATCCAATGAGTTTATGGTTACGAATTGAATGTGGGAATCGTTATTATTATAAGAATAAAGAAACTGGTAAACGGGTTCGGGAAATATCTAAGGAAATTGGGTTTTATGATATTAATATAACAGATATATATTACTTTGATGAACAATATCCATTATTATAATGATCCATGAATGTAATATTTAAAAATTTGAAAAATAACTATCTCAATAAATAGTATAAAATATATGCCAAATATATTCAAAGATGGTGTTTATTATTTTACAGAAGATATTTTTAAACAATTATTACATACATTTCAAGGGAAAACATTAGGTAAAGATGTTACATTTGATCTATTAATGAATACATTCTTTGAAAATAGTAATATGGATATAGTTATTAAAGAAAAGGAAATAAAACCAAAAATTATAAACGCGATTAGTTTATTTTCGGGTATGGGTGGTGATTCATTAGGAATACATAATTCTGGTATAAATTTAATTGCTTATTCAGAAATTGAAAAAGAATTTCAAAAAACACATACACTTAATTTTCCTGAATCAAAATTAATTGGAAATGGAGATATTATAAACACATCTGATGATGAATTAAATATATATAAGGATAAAGTAGATCTTATATTTGCTGGATTTCCTTGTCAAGGATTTAGTAATGCGGGTAATAAAGATCCAAATGATCCAAGAAATACATTATTCAGAGAGTTTGTTAGAAGTACTAAATTAATTAATCCGAAATATATTATTGGTGAAAATGTAAAAGGTTTATTACAAAGAAAAACATCTAATAATGAACAATATATGGATATTATTAAATCTGAATTTCATAAAATTGGTTATAATATTTATTATAAAGTTTATATGTGTAGTAAATTAGATATAGGCGTTCCTCAAAATAGAGAACGTTTAATAATTGTAGGTATAAGAAATGATTTAAATATTTCATTTAAATTCCCAGAAGAAAATGATACAAAAATAGGTAATCTCAAACATATTATTAAATTCACAATGGAAGGTACATTAAAAATTAAACCTGAATACTTAGATTTTAATTTTAATGATATACCCGATGAATGTATCATATCTAATATGGAAAATGATGAAGAAGAAACAAACCCACATCCAAATTTGGTTCAATATGCCACAAAAAGAGATTATGAAAGAAAAGGTATAAAAAGACCATATAGACTTCATTTTGGTAGGCGATTAGATGTAGGAGGGGAAATTATTGATATTCGTAAACCAATTAATACAATTATATGTTCATATGCCCATTGTCCAAGATTCTTTATTCCACAAAAAAATAAAAATGGTAATTATTTAAGATGTTTAACACCTGATGAATTAAAACAAATACAAGGATTTCCATTAAATTATAAAATATCAGGTGATACAGGGAAAAAAATTAAACAAATAGGAAATGCGGTTCCTCCACCATTAATTGAAATGATTATTAAACATTTACTTTAATAACTCATAAGAATATTCTGAATTTAATAAATAACCGATATCAGTTTTATATGTTGGCCTTGGATAAACACTGAAATGCTTTAATTTTTTCGCATTTTGATTACTTTTTTTTCTTGCCCATTTATCTTTAAATTCATTTAATTCTTTTTTATATTCTAGTAATTGATATATATCTGGTTTAACTAAGTCATAACCATTGATAAATATTATTGTAGGTATTATATCATCTTTTGTTTTATATTCACGACCTGTAAATATTATAATATAAAATGTATCAACCGATGGAAGAGTATCATTAAAATATACAGTTAAACTATCTGTTTTTTTAACTTCAATATGTAAACCTATGTTTTTAATATTTCTAAAATCTTTTGATTGTTGAGAACCAGCTTCTTCATAATAATAATTTAATTTTTCAAGACATTTTTTTATAATATCAATTGATAATCTTTCTGTTATTTGAGTATTTCCATTACTTGTCTTTATATTTTTTATATCTGATATTGAAATGTTTAATAATAAACATTCTTTTATAAGATTAAAAATTTTACATTTTATATTGTATTTTATTTTCTGTATGGCTAAAATTTTCATGTTATTTTTAGAAATGATTGAACCATCTATATTTTTTTCTTTTATATCTACTTCATTTTCTTTATTATCACCAAAGAATGTATTCATTATATGATTGATTGTAATATCTTTACCAATTATTTTTCCTTGAAATGTATGTAATAATTGTTTGAATATATCTTCTGTGGAATAATAAACACTGTCTTGTAAAGCGTCAGCCATATGTTATTTGTATGTATTATATACTCGTAAATATATTTTCAAATTTATTTTTTTTCTTTTTATGTTTTTTCTTTTTATGTTTTTTCTTTTTTGTTTTTTTCCGATTTTTTTTGGTGGGAGATGAACGTTTCTTTTTAGAAACTAAAAACATATCATATTCTTCATGTTTACCTTGAAATAAATATTTTTCCCATATACCTTCTGTATATCTACTTGTTAATCCGCATGGTCCAACATTAACACCATATGTTTTATGAGTTAAAAAGTCTTTAGCATGGGCTAAATCAATTCCGGGTGAATTTTCTATTTGGAACCATGTAAATGTTTTTTCTTCTCCACTTAATAATCTATGTTTCCATAAACCAATCACCATCTGGAATATAGGGGGAAAAATTTCACCATAATCATTAACAGTATAACAGCCGAAACGCAATGAATTTGCTCCTCCTAAAGGGCCAATAACATTTATTTGATGTTCCGGATCTTTAATTGAACCCATCAATGAAGAATCCTTCCCATGAGATGATTTTCCATCAAATACCCCGGATGAATCTAATAAAAAAATGGATGGTAATTCATCTTGGATATATGATTCAATTATATGAGAAAAAAAAATCCCATTGTCATCTAAAACAGTCCATGCTCCACTTAAAATTTCTATAAATTGAGAATCACTTAGTTTAAAATTTTTTAAAAGATATTTCAAATAATTTAATAAATCAGAATTTAAACCATTCAATGAATCAATTAAACAGTTTAATATCTTTTTTTTACCTACATTATTTAAACATGTATTTTGAACATTACTAAATATCCCTTCCATATATTATTATAATATATTTTTTAAAACAGTTTGTATCATAGGTATTTTTTTTTCATCTGTTGAAATACAACGTTTAATTATTTTTCCTATATTTTCATCCATTATATGAATCTTTTTCAAGAAATATAAAATAGTTTTTCTTGTATCTTCATATGATTCTTCTTCTCCACCCCATATATCTCCATTCATAACTTCAACCATACTAACCCCTAACGAATATATATCTGTTTTTTTTGATATTAATCCTCTTGAAGATGATAAATTCATATAACCATCTGTTCCTAATACATGTTTTGAATAAATAGTTGGTTTATTATGATCTATAAAATAACAGCATTCCAAATCAATACATTTAACTCTGGGAATATTTTCTTTATCTTTATAAATGATAAAATTTTGTAATTTAATATCATTATGAATAATATTTAATGAATGTAATTCATGAATAGCTTCAATCATTTGTTTAATTATATGTATTTTATCTTCATATTTCATAATATATTTATAATATGTATTTTCTACTGAATTATATACAGCATAATCATTATTTTCATGATTTGTTTGTTTCCAGAATATGTTTGTTTGTAAATAATCATATAAATCTTCACCATTCAGATCTTCCATCATGATTCCAACAATATTATCTTTTTCAGAAATTGTGACACCATATGTATGGATGACATTCTTACATTGATTAACTGCTTTTGCAATTATGAGTTGATATAACATTGATTCATATAAATCATCTTTCATAAAATAAAGTTTTGTAATATAGTTCGTGTTTTTATAGGAAGATTTATATACAATTGAACGATTTCCTTCATATAATTTATTTAGTAATTTAATTTCATGATAAGGAATTTGAGAAAGAGGGCACATTTGTTTAAAATTATCCATTTTTAGTAGTATTAGTTTATTGTTTTAATAAAATATTTGACATTTCAAATTTAATAATAATATATTACTAATTAAAAATATATATATTTAATTAGTAATATATGTTATTTGGAAATAATGATGATGGGAATATAAATGATGATGATAAACCAATACATCTTAATGATGATTGGAACTATTCAAATATAACAGATGATGACACAGATATAAATCCAACGTTCTTTTTTATGGATATTGCTTTATTTTCATTATCTATATATTCATTTTATAGGTTTACGAAATGGTGTTTTTTTAATTTTAATGAAATGTCAAATGATTCATCTCAAAATCAAAGATTAATTACAAGATCTGAAAATCCTATTATTTTAAAGAAAATAAAATATAAAGCAGATGAAGAAAATAATAATAATGAACAATGTTCAATTTGTTTAGATGAATTTATTGAAAATGAAACATTATTTCAATTAAATTGTCAACATTATTATCATGAAAAATGTTTGAAAGATTGGTTAAAAAAAAATCGTAATTGTCCTATTTGTCGTGTAATTGTTTAAAATATTTTATATATTATACAAATGTTTGCTATTTTTAGTGAAACAAATTTTCCGATTGTAAATTGTATGTTTTCTAGAACAGTTGAAAATAATTCCGATTTTTCAGCTTTCTTACAAAAATGGATTGATTTATATGAAAATCAAAAAGATTTTACATTTATTTTTGATACAACAAATGTAGAAGACGTTCCTATAAAATATTCTTTTAAAATGGCTATGTTTATTAAAGAATTAAAAAAAAGACCTTATCATTATTTACAGCAAAGTATTATTCTTGTGAATAGTCAAAAAGTAAAATATTTATTAGATTTCATATTTTTAATACAACCCCCGGTTGCCCCCGTATATATCTTATATACAGAAAAAGTTGATAATACACAAAAAATATATAATATATTGAATGGGATTATTGGTGAAAATGTAACTCAAATTAATCCTGGAAGATCATTTTTACCTTTTTTGTAACCTTTACTTTGTTTAATAACTTTATAATAAATGAATAATCCATAGAAATTTTTAGAAACAATATCTAATAAATTATATGATATATTTTTCGTTTGAATATCCATCATGGCTGCAACACCATATAATCCCCAAATAGTAACTAAAAATATAAATAATTGTGTTCCTTGTTTTGATTTTTTGGCATATTCATGATAAATTGTATTAAATGATAAATAAAAAAATACAAATCCAATTATAATTGATGTATTTTTATCAATCATATTTGTTTCACCTAAAAATCCAAATAATAGCATGAGAGCATTATAAATAAATATTTTTGTAATATTTGATTGATTATCTTTTAAAAAGTCAAAAAATTTGATATTTATATTTTTATTTGCTTCTTTATATTCTTGATATTTCATAAATATAATTGTTGATAACAACATCGTTGGTGTTGTAATGGCCCAATCAATATATCTTCTGGGTGTCATTGATTCAAGGTTTGATAACGCAAACATAACCCAAATATAAAAAGAAGCTTCAATTACTTGGACAACCACTTCAAGGCTAAGGATATCTTGAAGAATTGTATCATTCTTATTTAATTGATAATATAAACCATCATACGAAACTAATGTGGTTAATATTTGAATAAATAATGAAATATAAATTGTAGTTTTTATCGGATTATCATATAATATTTTCATTTAATTATAAGACAATATATTTTTTACATAAATCTAAATAATTCCAATCTTCACACCATGCGATATATTTTAATAACTGAATATTTTGCATCCGAATAATAATTTCTATTTCATCTAACATTTTTTAATTATATAAGTATTACATAATATTCAAATTTTTTTTAACTATATAAAGTTTTGAAATGAATATATAGTATGTAAATGTTTCATTTATTACCCGATGAATTAAATGAAACAATCATTTATCATATACAAGCGGATCCAATACAATTATATCATTTACAATATGTAAATGGATACTTTTTAAAATGTATTAAATGGATAAAAAATTATCCATTTAATAACTATGATAAAACAAGAATCAATACATTTATAAATGAATTATGTTGTAAACAAACACCTTTACAAACTTTTCTATGGTTATTTCAAAACAACATTAAATTTAATCAAGTTCAGATTAATAATTTAATAAGATATAACCGTATACATATTATTAAACATGGAATGATCCATAATAATTTTATAGATGTTTTATTTAGTAAAAATCAATATCATAATTTTTGGTCTCATAAAGAAACATATCCATTATTTGTTGCTGGAAAATATGGAAGATTAGAGATTATTCAATTATTATTAGATTTAAATAAATATAATAATCCAAATTTTAATCACATTTATTTATTGTTTAATGTTTGTATTAATTTAAGAAATAAATCTATTATTAAATATTTAGTAATCAATCATTATGATATATTAAAAAAACATAAACATTTTACACATGACTTATTTAATTTACATAATATAGAAGATATTCTTTTTTATTTATTATTATCAAAAAAAATAAATATATCTGAACAATTATTTCATGAATGTATAAAATATGATTATAAAGAAGTATTTACCTATTGTTGGAAACAATATATTGATAAAAAAAACTTACCTTATGAAGATTTTATCCTTCAATGTTTTCATTATAATCGTAAGTTTATTGTATGTTTTTTAATAAACAACTATCAATTACATCATTCAATATTAATTGAATACAAAAAAAACTTAAATCATGAGTTAATATATTATATGATAAATAATCATATAGATATATTTCATCGTTCTTCTGAATTAATAAAAATAGCTATTCATTTACAATTATCATATAAATGTATTGAAACATTAATCAAAGAAAAATTCATATATGGATTTAATGAATTACAATTAACATTAGATTATAAAAACTTACAATTATTAAAATTATTATGTTATTATTTATGAACTGAATGATGAAGTAGGGTTCCGAAATGAAGATGAATCTGAGTGTGCAGCATCACCATACATTGCAAACATCGGATTATTTGCTAATTCATTATTTACATTTACTTTGGGGAAAACTTTTGGTGGAGTTTGTTTTTTTGTAGATTTTTTCCCTTGTGAATTTTGTTTCTTTTTTTGTTTTATTGATGATTTTGCTTTTTTCTTCTTTTTGGGTTTGAGAGCAGATGATCTTGAAGATACACTCCAATCATCTGAATTTGATTTTTTCACGCTTTGTTTATTATGAAGAGCATCCGCAACAGCATGTTGCATCATTGTATTCATTTGGAAATTATTACCCATTTTTTTATAATTACCCATATGTTGTTCCATTGATTGAAGAGCGTTCATACGATTTTTCATTCCTTGTTTTTGAATTGCTTCCATCATTTCATCTCGTTTTGATAATTTTTTAGATTGTTTTGCCGTTTTTTTGAGTTTTTTTGGTTTTTTCAATTCATCCATTAATCCTAATTTAGGAGTTCCTTTTGTTTTTTGAGGTTTAACAGGTGGCGGTGGTGGTGCCATTGGGATCATCGGGGGTGGTGGTGCCATTGGTATCACCGGGGGTGGCGTACTGGGTATTGGTGGACGATATATATCACTGCCTGTTTTAAAAAAATCAGGATCAATAGAAACCATATCTTGATATGAACGTGGAACAGGTGAAGGTGCTGGAATCATGGATGGTGGTGTACTCGGTATTTGTGGCCTATACATATCACTACCTGTTTTAAAAAAATCAGGATCCATAGAAACCATATCTTGATATGAACGTGGGAAATAACTTGGAAGAGATGATGGGAAACGTGGAACAGGTGGTGGTGGGAGAGAGGCTTGTGGAACAGGTGGAACTGGTAGTGGAGGAAGTGATGGCATCCTGATAGGCGTCGGGATTGAAGGAGGTGGGAGAGAGGCTTGAGGAACAAGTGGGACAGGTTGTGAAGGAAGTGATGGCATTTGTGATAATCGTAATACTTCTTGAGCATTTTGGATATTTTGTGGTGTAGGATTCATCAATGCTTGATTGACACTGTTAGTTGCAACTAAATTCGCCGAACTTGAAGGGGTTAATAAATTTAATTGTTTCATTAAATCAATTTTTGGTTGAGGGGTTGATTGGGGGGGATTTATAAATTCAGATAATTGTAACAAATTATTATATGGATTATTTGATAATGGATGTAAATTTTCTTGGTTTCGACGGATTAATCTTTGGCGACGATTTTCAAGAGCAATATCACTTGTATCCATTGGACGAGCCCCCATTTCAAGATAATCCCAATTAGGATTACACTGTTCATTTCTCATTTTCTGTTCTTTGACGATTGAATTTAAACTGTATAAGTTATCAAAAAACTTTTTATTTCTTAATTTTTTGCGTGAAAGCTTTCCAACAACTTTACGTAAAGGTTTTCTGTGTTTGTGGATTTGTTTTTTCACACCCCTACTTAATTTTTTACTCACTTTTCTAACCTTTTTTTTTGCTTTATTCGTAAGTCTCTTGACTTTTCTTCTTGCTGAAGATAAAAATTTACCTCCATGGGCTCTCCGCTGCGTTCTTTTTACTGTTCTTCTTGGCATATTTATATTATATAATATATATTTTTTTTTTAATTTAATAGAAAAAAAAAATACTTAAAATAATTTTAGTAATATATATTCATATTATGAGAGTTTTAAAAAGAAATAACTCATATGAAAATGTTTCTTTTGATAAAATATTAAAACGCATGAATCTTCTTTGTAATGGTCATGAATTTGATCAATCATTAACAATTGATCCAACAATCATTGCCCAAAAAGTATGTTCTGAAATTTATGACGGAGTTAAAACAAGTGAATTAGATGAATTGTCTTCTCAAATAGCAATCTCAATGTATTCAAAACATCCAGAATATGCGAAATTAGCCAGTCGTATTTCTATTTCCAATCATCATAAACATACAAATGATGTATTTTCACATGTTATTCAACAATTATATGAACATTCAATGATTCAAGAATATTTATATAAAAATGTTATGGATCATAAAGAATGTATTGATAATTATATCAAAAAAAATAATGATTATAATTTAGATTATTTTGGTTTTAAAACATTAGAAAAAAGTTATTTATTAAAAATAAATAAAGTCATTGTTGAACGCCCTCAATATTTATTCATGCGTGTTGCCTTATGTATTCATAGGGATAACCTTGAAAAGGCATTTGAAACATATGATCATATTTCAAATAAAGATTTTATTCATGCGACACCTACATTATTTAATGCTGGAACACATAAAGAACAATTAGCTTCTTGTTTCTTACTTTCTATGAAGGAAGATTCCGTAATGGGTATTTATGATACTCTTAAAGATTGTGCGATTATTTCTCAGCATTCGGGTGGAATCGGTTTACATGTTCATAATATAAGAGCTAATAAATCATTTATAAGAGGAACAAATGGTTATTCAAATGGTATTGTTCCGATGTTACGTGTTTATAATGATACAGCTAGATATATTGATCAAGGTGGTGGAAAAAGAAATGGTTCATTTGCTATTTATTTAGAACCATGGCATGCTGATATATTTGAGTTTCTTGAATTAAAAAAAAATCATGGTAATGAACTTGAAAGGGCAAGAGATTTATTTTATGGATTATGGATCCCTGATTTATTTATGGAACGTGTTGAAAAAAATGAACAATGGACATTAATGTGTCCGGATGAATGTCCTGGTTTATCAGATGTTCATAGTAAAGAATTTAATGAATTATATATTCAATATGAAAAACAAGGAAAAGGGAGAAAATCTGTAAATGCTCAAGAATTATGGTTTGCTATTCTTACTTCACAAATTGAAACCGGAACACCTTATTTATTATATAAAGATGCTTGTAATCAGAAATCAAATCAAAGTAATTTAGGAACTATTAAATCATCAAATTTATGTACAGAAATTATTGAATATACAAGTAAAGATGAAACAGCTGTATGTAATTTAGCATCCATTTCATTACCGAGTTGTTTAGAAAAAAAAGATATATCAAATGTAAATATTATAATATATACAAAACCTGGGTGTTGTTATTGTGATTATGCGAAAAAATTATTACAAAAACATAAGATTCAATATAATGAAAAAGATTATAAAGAATTATTAATGTCTCTGGAAACACCTCGTGGAATTACATTTCCTAAAATATATGATTCTGGTAAACTTATTGGAGGATATACAGAATTCGTTCAATATCTTAAACCAACTTATAATTATTATAAATTAAAAGAATTATCAAAAATTGTAACCTATAATTTAAATAAAATTATTGATTATGGATTATCACCTTTACCGGAAACATTAAATTCAAATCAAAAACACCGTCCTATTGGTATTGGAGTTCAAGGATTAGCCAATGTATTTTATGAAATGAAAACATCTTTTGATTCTGATGAAGCAAAACATATCAATAAAAAGATTTTTGAAAGTATTTATTATGGTGCTTTAGAATCTTCTTGTGAAATTGCGAAAGATCGTGAAATACATGTCAAAAATCTTAAAAAACTAATGTCTTATGAAAATGATGATAATCTTGTTAATGATATTCAATTAATGAAACAAAAATACAATATTATTGATGATGAAATCAATCGTGAAGAATATTTAGGAACATATTCTTCTTATATTGGTTCTCCTATGTATTATGGAAAGCTTCAACCAGATTTATGGAATCATAATATCGATCAAAAAATATTTAATTGGGAAACATTAAGAAATAATATCAAACAATATGGTCTAAGAAATAGTTTATTATTAGCTCCTATGCCAACCGCTTCAACCTCTCAAATTTTAGGTAATTTTGAATGCTTTGAACCAGTTATATCAAATATCTATTCTAGACGAGTATTAGCTGGAGAATTTATGGTTATTAATGAATATTTAGTCAATGATTTACTTGATTTAGATAAATGGAATCAAACCATTAAAGATAAAATTATCTTAAATAATGGTTCTGTTCAAGGAATTAAAGATATTCCCACATTTATTCAACAACGATATAAAACGGCTTGGGAAATAAAACAAAAAAATATTCTTGATATGGCTGCTGATAGAGCTAAATTTATTTGTCAAAGTCAAAGTTTAAATTTATTTATGGAATCTCCAAATTTCAAAAAATTATCTTCCATGCATTTCTATGGATGGAAACAAGGATTAAAAACAGGAATGTATTATTTAAGAACTCGTCCAAGTTCTAAAGCAATTCAATTTTCCATTGATCCGGATCAAGTATGTGAATCATGTAGTGGATAAAATTAGGGTCTCCCAAATTGTATACAACCTTTTATAAGAATATAAGATTTAATAAGTATCATAAATAAGCAAAAACTATATAATGGATATAATAAATAGTATAATGGTTCTTTGTGAATTTTAATAAAACTTTGTTTAAATTGTTCTTTTTCTTCATGTGTTTTTAATTCATTTATTTGTGCATTATATATGATTACATCTGTTATAAAACCTAATATAAAAATAACTGAAAATAATTTTAAATAAAACAGAAACATTTCTTTCCATTTACTTGGTTGAGTTCCTTCATAATTTTCAGGATATATTTGTTGTCTATGAAAACAATTCAATACAAGATTACAATTACATTCAATACAATTATGATTTCTTGCTACTTCTGATTCTTCTAATTCTTCATCCTCTGAGTTATAAATGGTTTGTTCAATATCTTCCTGTGTTACTTTATGACATATAGGACATGTATTATTTTCTTCATTCCACGTTTTTAAACACTCTGAACAAATAAACGCTTTACAATCTGGACAATAATCATGTGTTTGAAAATATAATTTTTTCATTTGACACACATTACAAATATGTATCATGGTAAGATAATAATCTTTAGTTTATAATTTTTAGTTATAATACACCATACTATCAAATTTTTATATAATTTTTTTTAATAATATATATTATCATAATAATATGTATGTTTCAATGATGGATTATATGAAACAATATCCTTCTCCGAAAAAAAGTATTCTTATACAAAACGCAATTAATGATATTATATTTTATAAAAAACAACAATATGGTTCAGGTTATGATAAAAAAGTAAAATCTCTGGCGAAACAAATCGTAACTAAAAAACATAAACATTATATCCAACCAGGAGATCTATCTATTTATACAGTATTTACAAGAATACGTATAAGAGATAAATTAAAAGAATTAATTGTTCATGAATTAAAACTTAAAAAGAAACATAAAAAATATTCAAAAAAGAAAAAATATTCAAAAAAGAAAAAATATTCAAAAAAGAAAAAATAATTTAGACATTAACGTGCGGGAGGTGGAGTAGGGGACGCGTCACACAATCTATTTTTAAAAGCATTGAATTCCTGCATGGTGACATTTGGGTCATTCGCGTCCAGGCCTTTCATGTGATTTAAGGCAACCATCCCGGCACGTATGGCCGCCATGGTTTCAGGGGCAGTGTTCGTCCCGCAAATGTTTGTTTTTTCATTTTGAGTCAAACAAGAATGAATCACTGAATGGTGTTTTTGTTCATCTGTGGTACCAGTCTTCACCATATCGGGTCCATGAGCCATCGCACAACATTCTAGATGATCTGCATATGGAATACTCCCATCATTTTCGCAAAGTTCTTGGGGGTTGTCAGGGAAGAAAGCATTTGGACCGGACTTGTGGGCGTCGGTGGGAATCTTGTCGGCCTTTAATCCTTCATATACTTTTGAACGGTTCATGGACGCGAAGAAATATCCAAGCATAAATGCAATAACCAAAAATAATACTTGATTACAATCCAAATCTAATTTCATTTTATACTATAGATAATATTTTTTTTTGAAAATAATTTAAAAATTATGTATTTATAAATATATATATATTATGAAAGATATTCCAACATTTTTTACAGACAAAAAAGATATCTTAAATTATGATTATACATTTGATACATTTATAAATAATCCTAAGATAAATGAATATAAATATATACATAATTTAAGTTTACCATACAATATATCAAATACAAAATTATGTGAAAGTTATTTTAAAAGTATAATGTTTGGTTATAATCATATCTTTATTCAAAAGATAATTGATAATATTGGAACATTAACAAATATATCATTACCTTTACTTCATAAATGGAATGAAGAAATTAAAATTAATAATTTCGTAATTATTTCTCATCCAGAAGATGCTGAACGTATTGCCAACAATCATATTAAAAAGGCTCCTGTATTTAAAACATTATTAAATAATAGTGTGATCTCAACAACTGATAATAATGAATGGAAATCTCAAAGACAAAGTATGAATATGGCATTTATTCCGAAACTTTCATTATCAAAAGTATTCCCCATCAGTTGTGAAAGAGCAAGATATTGTGCCACATTATTAAAACAACAATCCAATAATTATTTACAATCTATCGATATGAGTGATTTTTTTCTTAATGAAACACAAGCCCAACTTCAACTTGGAATGTTTGGATTTTCCAATGAATTTCAAGAAAAAACAAATAAATTAGTTCGTGACTCATTTTTAGGAATTCATTCTGAATATTTAGAAGAATTTTCCATAGAAGCTTATAACGAAATACAAATATCCAATGGTCCTCTTAGCAAAGTCATTGATTCAAATGATATGAAACAAAATTTAGGAAATGTTCTTATCTATGCATTCGCGGGACACGATACAACTGGTCATACATTATCATGGTTATTATATGAATTATGTAAACATCCTGAATATAAACAAACATTAATTCATGAAATTGATCAGTATTGGATGAAACATACAAAAGAAACTTATGATTCATTTTATGAATTACCATTTATGACAAAATGTATCACAGAAACATTACGATTATGGCCCGCTTTAGCCAATGGAACCTATCGTGAATTAGAAAATGATGAAGAAATTTATGGTATTGATGGAACCAAAGTTAAGGTAAAACAAGGAACATGGTGTCAGATTATAAATTGGACACGACATCGTTCAAAAGAATTATGGGGAGAAGATGTACATATATTTAATCCGTATAGAAACTTTAAAGATTCAGAAATATGGGATTATAAAGGATTTGGAACAACTCATGTATCTTCAGAAAGATATAGTCCATTTACATATTCACCTAGACATTGTATTGGTAAAAACTTTTCTCAAATGGAAATGAGATTAATTTTATTACATTTATTTAAAGATCATGATTTTCAATTAAATGGAAAACAACAACAAACGGTGAATAATCCTAAATATTCAGGTATGAATACATTTACAATGGCACCTGGTTCTGTATATGATGGTTTTATTGGAATGTATGTAAATGTATATCCTAGATTAAAAAGTCGATTATAATTTATTTCATAATTAATGAATCAATTTCATTAAAAATACTTATTTTATCTTGAACAATTTCAACAGATACATCTTTTTTCTTTTTTTTAGGTTTTTCTTTAGGTTGAACAATTATATCATTTTGTTCAAACATTTTTTTTTGAAGAAATAATTTATTAATATTTCCTTGAACTTGGATGAATATGGGATAATTTAATCGTATAGGTATTTTAAAATTAATTGTATGGGTTAAATATCCAACAGCGTAAAATAAATAAGGTAATCTTATATTCCGTTTTCCGGTTGTAAATTCAAATAAATATAATTGTTTTAAATCTTTTATTTGTTTCGTAATTTGTGATTCATTTCTTAGATTCATTTCTTCTTCAATAATTTCCCATAAAATCCATACAATATTATTACGATATTTTTTATTTATTTCGGGAACATTTCTTTCATCAATATATAAATTATTTTTCTTTTTTTTATGTAATGTATCCCATTCAATTAACCACATCATCCAATAACAAGCACGCTCATAACCAAATTGTTTATTTTTTAGCATTGTAAATATTTCATTCATGATAATTTTTAATTCATCGGGATCATTAAAATGGATTATATGACTTGGTAATATATTCATAGGAGCACATAATCTTTTTTGAATATTATGAAATTGGAAATCTTCTTGTTTATTTATTTTTGGGTATTTATCATATCTTTTTTTTTTTGATGAAGTTGATAATGTTGTGACAAGATCAATAAATAAATTACGAACCATTTGACTATTTCTTATAAGTAAAACTATATCTTTTATTTTTTTTGCATTTAATCGTTTCACTTGATTATATAATACCTTATTTTTCCTTACAAGATAATAAGGTAAATTAGGATTATTAATATGTATTATACTACAACCATAAATTAATAATTTCTCCCATAATGTAAATGTATATCCAGATAGTATACTTTCAGTTGTCCAATGACAAGCTTCTTCAATTTTTCCAGAATCAATACATTTTAAAACCATTTTTATAACATCATTTTTTTTGTAACCAGAAAATGTTTTTATTTTCATACATTCTAATGATCGTTTATCATTTATAAAATATGTTTCATCCATACTATAGATAAAAATTAAATTTAAAAAAAATAAACTATTATTTTAAAGAATCATTTTATATGGATAATTTAGTAATCATTCACGTTGGAAAATGTGGTGGAAGTACTGTTCGTTGTGAATTAAAATCTAAAAATATTAAATTTTCCGAAATCCATATCAGAGAAGCCATCTATAAACCAAAAAATAATTATGTAATCATAATAAGAAATCCAATTAAAAGATTTATATCTGCATTTAATTGGAGATATTATTTAGTTTGTGATAGCAAATTACAAGAAAACAGATTCAAGAATGAGAAACATATTCTTAACAATACAAAAATGTTGATAATTTGTGTAATGATTTAGAAAAAAATTCGGATATTTTTAATGGAAGTCCTTCATCCGGAAAATATATACACCATTTAAGAGAAGATATACATTTTTACCTTAAAAATTTCATTAAAGAATGTCCGCAAAAACAAATATTAGGAGTAATTTTGACAGAAACATTAAAAGATGATATGAAATATATGTTTGATATCGATGTAATAAAACATGAAAAAAATAATAATAAATATAATAAAACTATAACTGACAAAAGTTATGAAATATTAAAAACTTTTTTAAAAAATGATTATATAATTATTGATCAAATGTATAAGTTAGGCTGGATTAGTGATAAACAACACGAAATTTTAATAAATTAAAAAAAATAGTCTTATAATTTATATAATTTAAATAATATTTTTTAGGACTGTTTAAAGTAATTCGGGTTCAGGTTCGGGTTCAGGTTCTTTAGGTTCCGGTTCAGGTTCCGGTTCAGGTTCAGGTTCTTTAGGTTCAGGTTCAGGTTCAGGTTCCGGTTCAGGTTCAGGTTCAGGTTCCGGTTCAGGTTCAGAAGGAGATCCAAATGTTTTATCTACAAAATGTGAATTTATACTTATAGAACCTGATTCTGGTATTGAAGTATTATCTTGAAAAAGTGCTCCTCTGAAATTAGACATTTTTACGATAGTTGAATTTATAAAATCATTTACAAGACCAGGTTTTCCACTCAATTCCCAAGCACTTCTTAAATCAGAAAACTTAATATTTGGTTTTTGAATTGACATTTATAATAATTAATTTATTTTTTTTTCTATTTTAGATAATCTATCATGTAATTCGTCTATTTGGGATTGTTGAGATTTAATACATTCAATTAATAAAGGAGTTAATTTTTCATAACGAACTGCTTTATATCCATTATCTCTTGTTGTTGTTACTTCTGGTAATATTTCTTCTATTTCTTGAGCTATAACACCTACATCATTACCTGTATTTGAATGAATACCTTGTATAGGGATCCAATCAAATGTATAACCCCCTATTTTTTGGAGTTTTGTTAAAGGATCTTGAATAGTTTGAATATTTGTTTTAAGTCTTTTATCAGATGAATGAAATGCTGTTATATCATTTGTTGCAATTATTTCACCGTCTGTGCCTGTGGCATTCACTCCGACGCCTATACTTTTGAATCGAACATTATTATTTTCTCCGATACCCAGATTATTACAGGCATCTGCTGCGGTTCCCGCACCAGTTCCACCTAATGATAAAGGAACTTTTCCAACTGTGATTTCTTGTCCTGATAATGTTAAATAATTACCCGTTACAGTTGCTAATGTAACGGGTGTTGAATTATCTATGCCAGCGGCATCCACTCCTAATGCTGTACGGGCATCTGCTGCGGTTCCCGCACCAGTTCCACCTAATGATAAAGGAACTTTTCCAACTGTGATTTCTTGTCCTGTGATCGTTAAATAATTACCCGTTACAGTTGCTAATGTAACATCTGTTGAATTATTTGTACTAGAAGCAGCTCCTAATGCTGTACGGGCGGCAGCGGCTGTTGTCGCTCCGGTCCCGCCACTTGATACTGGAACCGTTCCAGCTGTTATTTCTTGTCCTGAAATAGACAAATAATTTGTATTTGCTAAAGTAACATCTGTTGAATTATCCATGCCAGCTGCATCCACTCCTAATGCTGTACGGGCTGCTGCTGCAGTTGTCGCATTAGTTCCGCCACTTGATACTGGAACCGTTCCAGCTGTGATTTCTTGTCCTGAGATAGTTAAATAATTTGTATTTGCTAAAGTAACAGCTGTTGAATTATCCGTGCCAGCGATATCCACTACTAATGCTGAACGAGCAGCTGCGGCTGTTGTCGCACCAGTTCCCCCCAATGATACTGGAACAGTATTAGCTGTTATTTCTTGACCTGATAATGTTAAATAATTATCCGTTACAGTTGCTAAAGTAACAGATGTTCCACCACCACCACCTTCTCCGATTCCAAGATTTGTGCGAGCTTGTTCGGCAGTTGTCGCATTAGTTCCACCCAATGATATAGGAACGGTTCCAACTGTGATTTCTTGTCCTGATAATGTTAAGTAATTATCATTCACATTTGATAATGATAAAGAAAATTTTTTTAAAAATCCGGAACTAAAATCACCCATTTACTACTTATTAATAATTTATAATATATTTTTTTATTTAACTTATTCTTTTGAAATAATTGTAAATTCAGAAATAAATCTCGGTCTGTCCCCTTCAATTAATGAAAGTTGCGCTGGAATTAAATTGGTAACATTTATTACTTGGGGACCATTTGTCACATAAGCGGTCATTGTGGGGTTTGTGGCGGAATTTATTGTTATTCCGGGAGTTGTGACTGGCGGCGTGGCATGGTTGGTGTTCGTCGCCGTGGCGCCGCCCGTAAATGCACCGGTAGTGACATTTACTTGTACATTAATGTGAGAGGTGTGTGATGAAATGGTTTTGCTTTCCTGTATTGTCCCTGTGGCCGCCGTGTGCCCGCCGATTGCGAGCTGCGAGATTGTATCTCCTGGATTCAGAATGATGGGGGTCACACCGGAACTTGTCAAACGGAGAGATAATGTAACAATTTTATTTAATACAAGATTAGCTGTATCAGAAGCAAATACAATACTTGGGGCACTTGGGGCGGAATGTACAAGTGCATTAACCTCAAGGGGGGAAATAGATGTTATATTACCATTACTTGATGTTCCAAAACCACTTTGAAATGTAATTTTTTCCCCAATTGTTATATCATTGGAGATTTGTGAAACTGAGAAACCTGATAATAAATATATATGGGTATGTGATGTATTATTACCGGCAAAAATAGGGCTACCCGCCAAATTTGTTATTTTCCCAGAAATACGTCCCAGTTTACAAGGATTAATATCACATACATAATTATATTTCTTTCCTTTATGAACAATTGCAGAGAATAAATCTGTAGTACTATTATGTTCATTAGGAATAACTAATTTATTAAATAACACAGTAGTTTTATTTCCATTATCATCTTTATCCGCTGAAGCAACATTGGATTGAATATTAAATTCATTTATATTTAAGCAAAACGCACTGTCATTGGGTATGTTTGAAATATTTGAACCAAAACTAATAAAATTATCTAAATAAATTTCAGATTCTTTATCAATTAATAAAGGTTCAAATAAATCAAGGGAAAAATCAGTTGCACTAGTTAATGAATGTAAATTTTCTGTATCGTTAACATCGACAATAAGTGTTTGACGTTTTCTTCGTTCAAAATTGTATCCTGGATTTTGATAAAGATGCATCGCTTGATTTTGATTTCCAAAGTTCATTATTATTATTTATAAATATTATAAAAAAATATATTTAACTAAAATATATTCTCATTTTGTTTAAATGTTTAGAAAATTAAATGTTTAAAGAATTACAACTTAAATAATAATTAAATGAATTTAATTGGAAATAAAGGATTTACAAATCATGGAAATACATGTTATATGAACTCAGCTCTTCAATGTTTATCTCATTTACCTCAACTTCGTTTAGAATGTGATGAATTTACATTGGACTGTGGAAAACGATCAAAAAATAATAATGATCATTTATTACATGAATGGTTAAAACTTCAGAAATGTATGTGGCAAGATAATGAAACAACTGTTATAAATACACTTAATTTAATACGATCCTATATTCAAAATTGTCAGGAAAAAAATATTTATTTTGAATCATTTGATCAAAATGATTGTTCTGATTTTTTAAATATATTTATTGACTTATTACATCAATGTATTCGTCGTCGGGTAAATGTTACAATTAAAGGAACTCCCAAAACAAAATATGATGAATTAAAAGTTCAAAGTATTAAAGTATGGTCTTCATTTTTTGAGAAAAATTATTCTTATATTATTCATCAATTTTTTTCTCAAACAATGAGTTGTACTTCATGTCCAAAATGTGATTATTTAACAACCAATCATGAACCAATGATGGTTATTCCATTAACTTTAAAACAATCCTATAATAGTATCTATGATTGTTTAAATGAATATGTAAAAGAAACAATTTTAGATGTAGATAATTCATGGAAATGTGATAAATGTCATTCAATGGTGTGTCCTCATAAAAAAACTAATTTTTGGGAATTATCACCTGTATTAATTTTCCAAATAAAAAAATACCATGATAATCATAATGTATTAAATAATCATATTGATTTTCCAGAAACAATCGGTATGAAAGATTATTGTTTTAATATAAAAAAATATAGTACAAATTATTCATTATATGGAATATGTATTCATAGCGGAGGATTAGGTGGTGGACATTATTATGCGATGTGTCGTAATGATATAGACAAGAATTGGTATATATATAATGATTCAAGTGTTCAAGAAACAACCATTCAACATGTTTTACAACAAACACCTTATTGTTTATTTTATGTGAGAAATAAACATTAAATTGTTCCACTTCTTAAAAATCCACCTTTCATATCTTTCCTTACCATAACCCATTTATTATTTTTATTTTCCCATAAATTTCCATCTTCACCTTTCATAATAACACGATTAGGTATTTTCTCAGAACAAAAACCTAACATATCGGGTGTATCTTTTTGAGGAGATTTACATTTTTTCCGAGTATTATTGATTCTCAGAGTGTTATTCTTTCTTTTTTTTCTAGTATTATTGATTTTCCGAGTATTATTGATTCTCCTAGTATTATTCTTTCTCCTAGTATTATTCTTTCTTTTTCTCCGAGTGTTATTGATTCTCCGAGTATTATTTCTTCTTTTTTTCTTTTTACTATTCTTTTTTTTGTAATAAGATGAAAATGGAATTGCTCCCGCAATTTGTAAAAATTTATGTGTTACCATTATACTATAGATAAATATTTTAATTATATTCATCAATATCATCTTCATTTATATCATTTTCATCATTTAAATAATCAAAATCAGTACATTGAAATATAAAACATAATAAATCATAAGAATTATTCTGTGAATTATGGAATATATCTAAATTATAAGATTTTGTAATTTCTTTTAAATGTATATATAAATCACTTATACAACTTGAATATTTCATTGTAAATATATCAAACTTTTCATCATCATGATTAATCACAAGAGATTTATCATGATAAATAAAATTATAAAAATCTATTTTTAATGATGAATATTCATTGGTAATGTATAATTCATTATTTTCATGAATAAAAGTAAGGATATGATTGAGTATTTCATCTAATATTTCTTTATTTGTAGCTTCTGAAAATTTGGGTTTTGTGAATAACCATTTAATCATTTTAAAATTTAATAAAAGATATAAATTAAAATGTTTTATTTTTATTTACAAAAAAATAATTTAATATAAAAATACAAACTTATTTTATGAATTGTAAAATTGTTTCTTTTAATAACTCATAAGAAATATCCGTATTTATATATATTGTATTATCTGGAAGATTTAAACAACATGTTTCAGATATATCATTCATATTAAAAATATGATCCTTATAATTATGAGGATTACATTGAATAATCCTTTGAATTCTTACATCTTTGGGTGTTGTTAATGAAATAATCATCCATTCATCGGATAATAAATCTAATTCATTTTGAAACCTTAAGTCATCAATTATACAATGTTTTTTGTTATTTGTTTGATCCATAATATATTTCGCCCAAATATCTTGATCAATTTCTTTGAATTGATTGGCAATTTTGATTAATAAACTACGATCTTTATATTTCATTTTAAAAACATCTTTGGCAATATCTTTTATTTTTTGACCATAAGAAAATATTTCATAATCGGGATTGTTTTCTTTTATAATATTTGCAATAGTTGTTTTACCAGAACCCATTGGTCCATGAATAGCTATTTTCATTTATAAGATATATAAGATTTATAAGATATATAACTTTAAATTATGAAGATGGCTTACGACTATTTTTTGTAAAATAAATAAAACTGACAGCGACTAAACCAATAATAATTATATTATATTGAGCACCAACAAGAGAATTTACAATTTTATCATCTTCACAATCACTATCTTTACATTTATAATATATATAAAGTGTCCCAATTACATTTACAATTGTCATAATAATTCCCATGGCAACAAGATAAACGGCTGCTTGTTGAACTTCTGTAATTGTTAAACCAATCGTTGTGGCTGGTTGTGCAGATCCACCTTTTCTTCGTTTCATTCCACCCATTAAATTATTTTGAACTCGTGCTGAAGGCTCCATTGCTGTATTACGGGATCTCAAAGAAAGAGGTGATTTTATATCTGACATTTGTTCACCCGATAATTTCCATGTAAGGGCCGAAGCAACAAAACCATACCATAAAATAGTAAGTAAAAAGTTAGGTATGAAAGCAACGAAACCCTCTCCTTCTTCTTCATCCGACATTGAATCGCGAATAAATGAAGATACAGTTACAACAACCCAGCAAACAATTGCAAAAACATAACATCTTCCTTTATGTTCATTAATAGTATTTGATACTTTTCTTCTTGTTTTTATTAATGCGAACATAATTGCCAAGAACATAAACAATACAAGTCCCCATTTTTGGATTTCAATAATAAATGCGTCACCATCTGCCATACTTTTATATTATGGTAATATAAAATAAAAAAAAATAAATAATAATATATAGATGAAAAAAACAAATATACGTATCTATAATTTTTTTGTTTTTGAAAAAGGAAAACAATATTATCTAACAGATATTGATCAATTAGATGAGTGGAAAGATACAAAAACATCTGATTTAAAACAATTTCTTAAGAATAATGTTACGAAACAATTACAAATATTAATGAAACAATATCCATCGAATGTAAATTTCATTGTTGACGATTTTAAAGAAAATTATTCTACATCCAAAGAACAAGTTAAAACAATTTCAGTTACAAAAGGTGGATGAGGAAAATCAAAAAACTCTTCATCATTGGAATTAGAAGGTGGATGACCTTTATCTAACAAGCCTTCTCTTTTAGAAGGTGGATGAGGAAAAAAGAAATAATCAAATTATTTAATATAAATTTAAACATTTATCATATGACAACCATTTACTAAAAATTGTAAATTGTTTGAAACGGATAAATACTACTTTTTTAAACACCATTTTTATAAATAAATTTGAAATTATTTAAAACAATAATTATCAAATCTAACTATAAATAATGCATCTTAAAATTAAAGCAGAAAACTCATCTGTATATGAAAACCATACCCATTACAATGAAGGTGATAGTGGTCTAGATGTATTTTGTCCTGAAAATCTTGTTGTTCCTGCAGGAGCTACTTCCTTTAAAGTTGATTTAAAGATAGCATGTGAAGCATTCCCCGATAAAGAAAAAGAATATAATATTTCTTATTATCTATATCCTCGTTCATCTATGGGGGCAAAAACACCCTTACGATTATCAAATTCAGTTGGAATTATTGATAGTGGATACAGAGGAAATATTATGGGAATTGTCGATAATTTAGATAATAAAGAATTTGTAATTCAGGAAGGAACCCGATTATTTCAATTATGTTCTCCAGATCTTTCTCCAATTACATTTGAATTAAGTGATACATTATCTGAAACAAGAAGAGGTAGGGGTGGATTTGGAAGCACGGGTCAGTAATTCGTTGAATTATATGAGTAATTTTATATTTTATTTATTTCTTTTTTTTTGTAATATTTAAAAAAATAATATATTATCTATTTATAAAAAATGTCTGAAACGTTAGATCTTACAACACCATCAAATGTAGATGCGGTTATCAATGAAGTTTCAGAAGAATCTGCACCCGTTGAGGAATCAGCCCCAGAGGAATCAGCACCCGAAGAATCAGCTCCCGAGGAATCAGCCCCAGAGGAATCAGCTCCAGAGGAATCAGCACCCGAAGAATCAGCACCCGAGGAATCAGCTCCAGAGGAATCAGCCCCAGAGGAAGAACCTGTTGAGGAATCAGCCCCAGTTGAAGAAGCCCCCCCAAAGGAATCAGCACCCGAGGAATCAGTCCCTGAAGCTCCTGAGGAATCAGCCCCAGTTGAGGAATCAGCACCGGAAGCTCCTGAGGAATCAGCCCCAGTTGAAGAAGCCCCAGTTGAGGAATCAGCACCAGAGGAATCCGCCCCAGAGGAATCAGCACCGGTTGAAGAAGCCCCTGTTGAGGAATCAGCCCCAGAGGAATCAGCACCGGTTGAAGAAGCACCCGTTGAGGAATCAGCCCCGGTTGAAGAATCGGTTGCTGTTGGTGTTGAACAAGTTGCAAATGATATTCGTGAAATTTTAACAACAAATTCAGTTGATAATTCAGAATCATTAACCGAAGATAGTGTGATTGAAACAGATAATATATGTTCTTTAAAAACATTAATTAATGTTTTAGGTAAATGGTCAAGTGGAGAAATTTCAAAATATGTTGTAAAACAATTACTTGAAGAAGGTACTGAAATGGATAATCATTTAAATGATATTGAGAAAACAATTGAAGTCCTTCAAAAGTGGATTGATCAATGTATTGGTTTCAGAGAAAATAATTATTTTAAAAAAATAGATGAATATGAATTATTAGGAGAACCTAAAAATTTATCATTTGAAAAACAAATTGAGGTTTTAAAAAAATTAACAGAATTTGTTATAAATGTTTCTCAAGGAAGCATACAACAAAATGAAATCCAAAATATTATGGATTCTCTCTATTAAAATATATAATTTATTTTTTTTTATGTTTATCTTATTATAAAAATTATTTTATTATAAAATTTAATTACTGTATGCTAAGCCCCCCATACCTGACATGATACGAAGGACATTATAATTAATAGCATATATATTAATAGGGGTTTCGCCAGTATCATTTTGAACTAACTCGGCATTATCAATCCTTGAGAAATTACAAGTTCCAGATGGTTGATGTTCATTTGGTTTTAGAGCAAATGAATAGACAGCCATTGTATCGGGGTTATCAACGGCATCTTCTCGGCTAGCAGCCGCTTTATTTGTTTGCCATTTTTGTACTCTTGTAAAATATCTATAATCACGTTCTGAAAAACGATCATGTCCATTTAATCTAAGCTGATAAGTACAATTATTATCCGAATGATTTATTTTATTCCTTTTTCCAAAACTTAATAAGCTATCGGGGAGAGCGGTTGGATTAGTAGCTACTGGGACTCCGAGCACCTCATTTACTCTTATCCCACTCCATATTAATTCTTTAACTGGGTGATTAAAATTAAGTTCCATCGTTCCACCTTCTCCATTCTTGAACTGAAGTTGTTCAATTAAATATTCATGTGAAACTTGAGCAAAACGACGTCTCTCATCTGTATCAAGATAAATATAATCACACCATAAATCAAATGTAGAACCACTATCCCCAGCCCCCAATTTCCTACCCGTCGGACCGGTGAAAGCATCTGAATTTGTATCTTCCCCAACTAGATTTTCGTTTTCTTCAAAATTTATTTTAATTTTAACCTCATGATATTGAAGAGCAATTAAAGGTAATGCGAGACCTGGATTACGACAAAACCAAAAATGTAAAGGGATCCAAAATTTCCCATTTAAAGTAGCGTGGCGGCTGGAACTACCTGCCTCACCAGTCCAGCCACGAGTCGTTAATACCGTTGGATGGTAGGTTGACAATCCTAGTCCATTACCAGCCATTCTATCAAAAAAAGTAGTTCCAAGAGGGGTGGAATCTGGGTTAACTTCATTTAATTGAGAATATACAGAATGCCAGTGACCATAATGTTTGTCAATTTTCTGACCACCTATCTCAATTTCATAATCTTTCATTAAGTAACTGCCATAATCTTCAGATATTATTATTGTAGAGTTGCCCGGGGCGTCATTTGTATCCTCAAAAGAAGCAAAGTGTTCCAAATACATACGATGAATTAAATCACCATTTCTTGAAATAGTCGCTGTAACAGATTTTCCAAAATCTGGAGTCCCCGAAAATGTTTGTTTAATGGATTCCATTGAGAAATTCGTGTGGCGACGATAAACAACTTTAAAAAATGTAATTTGTGGGTTACCTGTAAGGTAAATATCCTGGGCACCATAAGCGACAAGTTGCATTAATCCTCCTCCCATATTATTTTTATACTTTAGACTTAGAAAAAAATTTTAGGGATTATAAACAAATTGAATGATTTATTTAATAGTGTAAAAAATTAAAAAAAATAAATAATTATAAGATATTTTGTAAATATAATCTTAAGAACTTAGTTTGAGTAAGCCAAGCCACCCATACCACTCATGATACGGAGAACATTGTAATTCACAGCGTAAACTTTTTTTAAGTGATTAACATTAATTCCGTAAACTAATTGTGCATTATCAATTCTTGAGAAGTTACATGTGCCGGAAGGTTGATGTTCTTCTGGTTTTAAAGCAAAAGAATAAACACCAATTGAATCAACAAATTTCGCGCTATCTCCATTGTTCGTCACCGTCCCACCAATGCCCCCTGAACCAGTATGGTTTTGCCATATTTGTGTTCTTGTAAAATATCTATAATCTCTAGCAGAAAACCTATCATGTCCATTTAATTTAAGTTTGATTGTATTGTCAGCATTACCATTACCAATAGCATCAAGATGAATTTGATCACTAGTAAATATTAATTCTTTAACTGGGTGATTAAATGTTAGTAATTGATTATTCCCACTTACTACATTTTCTTGAAGTTGTTCAATCAAGTATTCATGTGAAACCTGAGCAAAACGACGGCGTTCATCGGTATCAAGGTAAATATAATCCACATACAAATCATTTTGTTGTAATAAAGAATAATTACTGCTGAAATCATGTTCTAATATGACCTTGACTTCATGATATTGAAGAGCAATTAATGGTAATGAAAGACCAGGATTTCTACAAAACCAAAACATTAATGGTACAAATGATAAATGGTCGGCGAAAACCCCAGAACTCCCCGTATATGCCCCACCCATACCACTCATATTTTGGAATGCTGTACCGCGATTTGTTCCGACATTACCAGTCATTCCAGTTTGATTTGGTTCAGTCAACAATGACCAAACATTCATCCAATCTCCTGTATGTTTGTCAATTTTCTGTCCACCTATTTCTAACTCAATACTTTTAATAGATTTAGAATTAAAATTATGTACTGAGTTCGCCAATGTGCCATTCAGTTCTAAATACATTCTATGAATTAAATCACCATTCCTTGAAATAGTCGCAGAACAACTTCCGGCACTAGGATTTCCTGAAACACCCGTACTCCCACTCCATGTTTGCTTAATAGCTTCCATTGAGAAATTCGTGTGGCGACGATAGACAACTTTAAAAAATGTAATTTGTGGGTTACCTGTAAGGTAAATATCCTGAGCACCATAAGCGACAAGTTGCATTAATCCTCCTCCCATATTATTTTTATACTTTAGACTTAGAAAATAATTTTAGGAATTATAAACAAATTAAATTAAAATATGTTAAATTATTTAAAATTATTTTCTAAGTCTAAAGTATAAAAAAAATATGGCGGAAGAAGGATGTTTAAGAAATGCTCAATTCTCTACATTAGTATGTCACGATAATTTAATCGTAAAAACTATCAATAATCAGCCGGCGTTGGCGCCCTCAACCCAGAATACGGCCACATTTGTAAGTACGACGGCGGGCGGCTCGGCGGGCGCGCCGCAAGTTCTAACTACACTCCTTAGCAGCGCCGATCCAGCACACAACGCCCCTCTCGCAGATATAAAAGCCACAAATGCCGGCACCACCACCACCAACGCCACCTTCTTACATCCTTTTGTGAATATTGAATTGGAAGGCGGAACCAGCTCCGACGGCTACATACATCCTCTTTTAAAGATCAATGACACCCGTACTGCGTTGACGACGGCTACTTCTTCTCTAGAAGTAACCAGCCTTCTTCCAGTTCATCTGGGTCAAAGGGGTATTCAATTGGGGTCTACATCGGCTACCGCCTCGGACGATATCACTATTGAGATGCCCTCCAAAACAGCTACTGCCCCATCATCCCCCGGAGGCACGGCCTCCGGGACGAGTGGAGATAATCTCACCATTTCTGCCCAGGGCGCCTCCGGCGGCGCGCTGTCTTCGGGGAATAACAGCACCGGCGGAAATCTCATACTTAAAGGCGGTTCGGCGGGGGCCGCAGGCAACTCCGACGCCGGTAAAGTTCAGATCCAGTCAGATATCGAAGTGGGAACAGGCTCCACTCAAGAATTCAAAATCACCCGCCCACAAAGTGTTACGGCCACGACGGCTAATCTCACGATTATGGGGCAGAAGGCGGAAGGTGGCAACACCGACACCAAAGTGGGTGGTAATCTTGTTATGGCTGGTGGTCCAGGCAATGGCGATGGCACGGAAGGTAAAGTACTTATTCAGTCAAGGACAATTGAACTTGGATTTAACACAAACGACACCTACGGTATTAACAAGCGTCACATGTCAATTACCCGCCCCGACCCTAGCGGCGGGGTACAACCTGGGACTACCACGTTGTTTGGGCAGTCAGCTGTTTCGACGGGACTAGCGACAGGCAGCAGCTCCGCCACCGGTGCTGGTGGGCTGCTGCAGCTGCATGGAGGCAATGGTATTGACGCCGGGCGCGGGGGGGCGGTTGAGATCACCGGGGGCTCGGGCTCCTCTAACATTACAGGAGTAACTGCCGGCGGCGGGGGTCCTGTCACCATCTCTGGTGGCACCTCCACCGCGGCAGGCCATGGT
>Ga0257126_1000468_pt1 | contig 33007 bp, 27 predicted proteins | sample SI060_120mmetaG_FD_190151 | JGI IMG/M metagenome (GOLD analysis project Ga0257126, IMG submission 190151) | Marine microbial communities from Saanich Inlet, British Columbia, Canada - SI060_120m | ecosystem: Environmental > Aquatic > Marine > Inlet | place: Canada: British Columbia | collected... | reverse complement strand
CAATGAAGCCGTGAGTGTCAGCCAGTTCATTCATTCCGGAGTAGCTCATAATTGTTTGGGCGTCTCCAGAATAGCCGTGCATTACAACGACCAGCGCGGGGTTTTCCGTTAGGTTTTGGGGCGTATACAGCCAGTAGTCTCTGCCAACCGCTTTGCCGCCAACGTTTTGGTTGATGGTCTTTTGCTCAATCAAACTCTGGCCAAACACCCAACTTGGGAGAATGAGCAGTACGAGAAAAATGAGCTTCTGCACGTGCTTAATTCACGCTTCTGTCTGTTGCCGCCCAGAAAGGCGCGCGCAGTTCGCGCTTTAACACCTTACCCGGACCTGACTTGGGGAGCGGCTCCGACTGTATGTCGATACCTTTAGGTACCTTGTAACCACCAATATGTTCCCGGCAGAAAGCGATAAGTGCTTCAGGCGTAACATCAGTCGCGTCGGGCCGAGGCACCACTACCGCGTACACCGCCTCGCCCCACTTTTGATCTGGCACACCAAACACTGCGGCCTCTAATACCCCAGGGAATTTATACAAAATATCTTCAACCTCCGTGGAGTAAACGTTCTCTCCACCACTGACAATCATGTCTTTGGAGCGATCCACCAAAAATAGATAACCCTCCGTATCTAAATAGCCTAAGTCACCCGTCCAATAACCACCGCCCTTAAGCACGGCGGCGGTTTGCTCGGCCTTATTCCAGTACCCCTTCATGATATTAGCACCGGATACAACCACCTCTCCGACCTCCCCAGTTGGCAATGCGTGGCCTTCCGGCGCGCAAATCGTAATGGCGCAGCCAATGACAGAGCGCCCGCAAGAGCGCGATTTTGGGTCATCTATGAGCTGCTCTTCATTGCCCAGCAGTGTTGCCAAGGGTGATGTTTCGGTCGCGCCGTATACTTCTACCATTTGCGCTGATGTGAACGCATGGCTACAGCGCTTAATGACCTCTGTGGCTATGGGCGAACCGCCGTGGGCTAAAATCTTCAAACTTGAAACATCCTTAGGGTTCACGTGCTGCTCTTCTGCTATGGCAGAGAGCATGGAAGGCACACCCAAAGTGATGTTAATTTTGTGCTTTTCGATCAACTGCAAAACAGTTTTCGGTTCGAATGTGTTGAGGGCAACTTGGCAGGAGCCCTGCCATATAGCGGCCAAAATACCATTGGAGCCGGCTGCGTGAAACATTGGCGCCATTACTAAGGATCTATCGTTTGGACCTTGGGGAACCGCAGATAACCAATTGAACGCATTGGCGATTAAATTCCGGTGGGTGAGCATAACGCCCTTACTAGCACCAGTTGTTCCACCAGTATAAAACAGTCCCGCTAGGTCCTCTTCATCAGAGTCGTCGCCTAGTGGAGCCTGCACAGCCCCGGCCAACACCGCTTCATACTGCTCATCTAGCGAGATCACCTGATCAACACTGCCTTGTAATGGACCAATGTCGCTGCGGTCTGTGAGGAGTATTTTTGCGCCAGAATCTTCAAGCGCGTACAGCAGCTCGGGCAGAGCATGGCGGGTGTTGAGCGGCACCACGACCATTCCTCCAGCAGGAATGCCCATATACGCTTCAAAATACTGATGGCTGTTATTAGAAAGAATGGCAATACGGTCGCCTTTTGCCGCCCCTAAGTTGCGCAGCGCACCGACAAGCTGAGAACAACGCGCCCATAATTCTTCGTAGGTAAACGCCTTCTCCCCATCGATTACCGCCACTTCCTTGGGTCTAATTTGTAATGCTCTTTTTAGCGGATCTACGAGTGTTTGCATGTCGTGCTACCTTTATTCTGATAAGCAAAAGATAATATATTTAGCGACGCCAAACCATCGTTTGGACGTGTATGTGAGTTTAATGGATGAGCTGCTGAGGAATAGGCTGAGAGATCGGCTGATTGATCGGCTGATAAGACTAGAGGCTACTTACCCTGCTTTTATAACATGTAAAGATGAGGCTTCCTTTTAGCAACATTTGGCAAGTTTTAGGCTGTTTCCCGAGGGCTGTGTCTATAGTTTGTCTAATGCGTTACAAAAAATACAACAATAAGGATAAAAATAATAAAAAAACTCATTTTGTGCTTCTTGGCCTTCACCGGGCTAAACGCTAACGTCGCAATTGCTGAAGAAACGTCAGTTCCAGAGTTCGCAACAATTTTCCAACTTTCTACAACTGACCAAGCTAGTGTCGCTGCCCTATTTGAGAGGCGTTATATTTTTTCAGCCAACTGAGAACGTACTACCTTTAGCTTCATTAGAAGCTTTATAAAGGATTTTTCTGAGGGCAAAATTAGGCTCTGGAGATGAACCTGTTGGGATAGGAGGGCTTGCAGAATTTACGCGGACTTCAGCAGGCGCTAAAGAGGGATAAAATGGCGGAGGGACAGGGATTCGATTTGACCCTTAACCCATTGATTTATATATCTAAAATATCACGCCTCTAGTTTAATGCCCCCATTTATGCCCCCACAAACCACTGCCTGAGGGGCAATATTTAGAGTTGGGATTAATTTCTGCTCGTTGACTCTAGGTGAAACAAAACCTCTCCATCGACGACTTGAAATACATTGCCCCGCACTCCACCAACTTGTCTACACACCCGAAGTTTTCAATTATAGTAAAAAATTCGGAAGAATCGAAACATTGGGAAACAAGCAATGCAACCCTTAGAAAATCAAACCAACGTATTTGGTGATCCCCTGCAATCCTGTTCTATGGATCCGTTGACCGGTTTTTTTCGAACTGGTTGCTGTGATGCGGACTCCGAAGACATCGGTAAACACTTTGTTTGCGTCCATGTAGATGATGCTTTTCTACAATACTCACTCAGTCAGGGTAACGACCTCATCAAAGCGCGACCAGAGTTTGGCTTCGCTGGTCTAAAATCCGGCGACCAATGGTGCGTCTGCGCAAATCGTTGGTTGGAGGCTTTCAATTCTGGTTGTGCGCCATCGGTAGTGTTGACCTCTACCAATGCAAAGGTTCTGGAACTTATTGACCTTGCGACGCTCAAATCGCACGCCGTCGATCTAAACTAGCCCGATCAATCGTTTCATCGTCAGATTCCTCTGTCTCCATATTACACGCAAGTATTGGTTGATACTTCTGAAAGCTAGGGGAAAAAAATAAGCCAAGCTGGTAAACCAATCTGCCGTATAAAGTTTAATACCGATGCTGCGGTTAGCATTCGTAGATAAAACTTACTCTGCACGGGTAGCTTCGATTGTCCCTCGAATGACCCGTTTTGTAATAGCTTCAAGCGATCGCGGCATTTGAAAAATGTGTTATCGGAGTAGGCAGGTTCAAGCAGCATTAGATAACCAACTAAAAATTTGTGCGTAAAAAACGACCCGTTGGGCTTTGATCTGCTTACTTATGTATTCGTAGGGCAGTTTTTATTAAATGTCGAAGAGGGCCCGACTAAGCGAGCTTCGTAAGCCTATTTTTTTCAATAAACATATAGCCTAATTTTATTGGTATTTTATAGGTAATAGATAAAGCAAACCCTCTAGTTAATTTAGAGAGGAGTCCACCGATCACTATCAAGGTGAGTATTAACGTAGCGAGCCCATGCGACGTCCAGAGGTAGCTCGCAGGATTAACAAGTGTTTTATTCTCCCATATTTGCTAACTTTCTAATGCTTGAGAGCATCAGACATAGAACCTCAGAGTCGCTAAAACAGCAGCAGTTAGCGAAAATTCTTGAGAAAGGAGTTAGGAATGGCCAACAAAATACTAGATGACGATAGAATTGATCAACGCATTAAAGATGTTTTTGGACAAATTGACATGGATTCGGCGATCACACATTTCTCGACCAGAGAAGAAATGATGGCTTTCGAACAAACTGAAGATGCCATGGCGGCCAAAGGAGTCATGGAGATGATTAATAACGCTGAGCATTACAAAGAGCTCATGCCGAGCGATGGGCTCGTAACAGTTACCAAAGAATTCCTATCCCAGCCAGATGGCAACACTATAAAGATCCAATACATCCGGCCTGACACGCAGGACGTATTACCATGTGTTTACTATATCCACGGCGGGGGTATGGAAGTAAGCTCATGTTTCGACGAACTTTATGCCGCCTGGGGCCGATGCATTGCTCGTCAAAACGTTGCCGTAGCCATGGTTGACTTTAGAAACGCTCGGTGGGCATCGTCAGCTCCTGAGGTTGCGCCCTACCCGGCAGGCCTGAACGATTGTGTCTCTGGCATCAAGTGGGTTCATTCGAATGCAGCTACACTGAATATAGATGCCAAAAGAATAATTGTGGCTGGTGAAAGTGGGGGCGGAAATCTGACCATTGCGACAGGTCTGCGACTCAAGCAAGAGGGAGCGCTTGATCTCGTAACAGGTCTCTACCCGCTGTGCCCTTACATTGCTGGTCAATGGCCGTTGCCGGAGAATCCGTCTTCGATTGAGAATGAAGGAATTCTGTTAAGCTTGCACAGTGACGGCGCAGCTTCTCATGGGGCGGTATGCTACGGCATTGAGGAGTTTCAGAATAGGAATCCATTGGCATGGCCGAGTTTTTGTTCCATCGACGATGTCATGGGCCTACCTCGAACTTACATAATAGTAAACGAATGTGACCCTTTGAGAGATGAGGGCGTTAACTTTTATCGATTATTGCGAAAAGCAGGTGTAGATGCTCAATGCCGGCAGGTGATGGGCAGCATTCATGGCACAGATGTCTTTCTTGGTTGCATGGAAATCAGCCAAGAGACAGCGCTGAGCATCGCTAATTTCTGCCGAAAGTAGCGCGGTTTCTTCGATAGAAACGGTTCTTTAAAACCGGTGAGTTACGCCCACCCGTTGAGAAGGAAGGAGAGCGAAACTTTACGCTTCGCTTCTTTCTCTACTGGCTTAACTCACCATGGCAGTACTTCTATCTCTCTCCTCCCTCCTACGAACAGGTACAAAGCTTGTATTGAACGCCAACTGTTCTCCGGCCTGCTAATGCAAACGTCTTATATGGATAGCAAGAACCTGCCTCGGCAGGCCGTCTACTCGTAGGTATCCAGCAGCGATTGATATGTTGCGACCCGCAAGTCTGGCCTGTAAGAAGGCCAGCCACCCATGAGTTGCATCATCGAAACTACGACGATGTTTTCAACAGGGTCAATCCAGAACACGGTGCCGGCTGCGCCACCCCAGTAGTATGCTCCGACGCTACCGATCGCTCCATTGGCGGCTGTATCGGTAACTATACCGAAGCCAAGCCCGAAGCCAAAACCACCAAGCGGATCCCCAACAAGGTTTGGTTGCTCACCAGAACCACCGCCAGACGCAATTGCTGAGGGTAAGTGGTTTGAGCGCATATAGTTCACTGTCTTTGTGCCGAGAATTCTTGTTCCCTCTAGTTCTCCATCCCGCATCGCTTCGGCAAAACGCACGTAGTCTCTGAGCGTCGAAACGAGGCCGCCGCCGCCAGAATATAATGTGACGTCTGTGTAGTTACACATGGCACGGCAATTCGCAAAACCTAGGCCAGCCATTATATCCGGGGTAATCACCACAGCCTGCCCGCCCTGTGGGTTCAGAAAGTGATTAGGCAGAAAGCGGCCAATCTCATCTTCAGGTACTTCGAAAAAGGTATCTTTCATATCCAATGGTTCGAAGATGTGCTCTTTGAGATACTCATCGAAAGGCTGACCGCTCAAGCGTTGCACAACTAGTCCGGTAACATCTACAGCGATGGAATAGTGCCACTGCTCACCAGGCTCAAACTTGAGAGGCAAAGCGGCTACTTTTAGTATGAACTCGTCTAAATCTTTAGCGCCGAAGAGGTCCGCTTTTTGGTAGGCCTGATCCACTGGGTCGTTAGGATCGAACCCATATGAAAATCCCGCGGTGTGATTCAAAAGTTGCTGCATGGTCATCTGCTTCTGTGCAGGCACAACTTTACCGTTCTTCATAACCTTTAGGTCTTTAAGCTCAGGAATGAACTTCGAGACGGGATCTGTAAGTTGGAATTTGCCTTGTTCGTACAACTGCATGGCGGCGACCGCTGTAATCGGCTTCGACATGGAGTAAATCCGAAAAAGATCGTCTAACTGAATTGGACGATCGTCCGCGGCACTTTTTTTGCCTGAGGTGCTGACGTGGACGACTTTGCCGTTACGCACAACTGCTGTTGCTGTACCAGCTATTCTGCCGCTGTTGGTATAGCGGTCGTTCATTGCGGCAACCCGCTGCAATCGCTCGGAAGACATACCTTCGCGCTCTGGTTTCTCTGTAGGTAATTCTTTTGCAGATACGCTGATAGCGAATACCGCTAAAAAACTTATTAATATCGATTTCATACACTCTCTCCAAAAAAAATGCCTCTTAGGTATAAGATTCCTAGGAGGCATTCAGTTCACTCTTTAAATTCGAAAAAGCTGCTTAGAATGCATGGGTGACATCCAAACCAATCCGTCTTGGATTTCCCCAGTAAACAGTTGTCATTCCCAGGCTTGGGTCAATACCACCGATTGCAGTATCCCCTGATTGGTTAATCATAGTATCTACATATTCTTTGTCAGTTAGGTTCGTTCCCCAGAGTGAAACTCTGGTGCTACCGTTACCCAAATTCCAGGTAACGCGCCCATCCAACAGCCAATAACTTGGCTCGAACGAAGACGGTGTGTTTTCTAAAGTGTAGTACGCATCGTCCTTAAAACTGTACCCCAACGAAGTGGTTACGTCACCACGATCGCCCATGCGATACGTATGCAGCAAGCTGATATCAAAGGATTTTTCACTGCCGTTATTGCCAAATTCGACGCCACTAAGGTCACGTTCTAAAATGCTTTCTTCAAGCGTTACTGGATCGGTTACATTGTCGTCGATAGTGAATTGATCATAATCTCCCTCTATATAACCACCGGTCATTGAGAGAGACAAATCGTCTGTTAAACGAGCTAAGACATCAAACTCGATACCAATTAACGTCGCCTCTTTTGCATTAATCAAATCTGCCGTAGGTTGACCATTCACGAGTCTGCCAACAGTGACTTGCTGATTTTCATAAATGTTATGAAAAACTGTAGCATTCAGGCGCAATCTGTTCTCGAGCAGGTCGCTTTTGAAACCTATCTCGATATTGTCGGACACCTCCGGCAAGAATGCGCGCATGCGTACGTCCTGATTGAATCCGCCACTACTATAACCAACGCTATAGCTACCATAGACCATGAAGTCGTCGCTGACGTCGTAGCTCAAGATAATTCGTGGCGTTGTTTTACTATACGATACGTCTTGAGAACAGCGATCACTGGCCGCCACTAAAACGCCAGGCGCCACTTCAATTGTTGGCATACCGGGGCAAAAGTAAGTTGGATCTGGAGCGCCGCCAAATAGCGTCTGTATTCTAGTGAACTCTCGATCATCAGACGTGTGACGAGCGCCCAAAGTAACGTCCGTGCGATCATTTATTTTATAAGTTACTTCTGCAAAAAATGCTTGGTTCTCGTTAGTAACGTCGTAGCCTTGACCTCGTGATCCGAACAACTGCGTAGCAAGGGCAATGTCGCCTAACGTTTGTGCGCTGCCATCTGCATTCATTGCACCTGAAGGTACATAAAAGAATGGCCAATCAGCTGCGGAAGGCGCAACAACATTTCTAAATAGGGGAACATCTAAACTTTCCTCAGAATTTTCCTCAAATATATAGGCGCCTACTATCCAGTCTATTTTATCCGTAGATCCGCTTAAACGAAATTCTTGGGAAAAAATTTCGTTCTCAGATTCGTTGTTGAGAATTTCAAGGAAATTTGCTCCTGGTCCGTTACCCATTACCCAGCCCCATGAACCATTAAAATTATCGATCTCACGATAGGACGTGATCGACGTCAAATCGGCCCAAACCATTTCGTAGTCAATTTCCAAGGTATAAGAATCAACATCACTGGTAGTACTCTCATCGTTAGTTGTATCAATAGATACGTCACGAGTAGTCGACATACAGTTTGTGCGCAGGTCGTCATATATGCCGAACATATTTGCAATAGCCGACAGACCCCCAGCGGTCATCCCACTTTCGGGGCCGGTAAATCTACAGGTGCCTAAGGGAGCCCGTTCATCCGCTTCGAAATGATCATAAGTCAGTCGAGCAGTTACATCACCAAAGGTCCCTAGTAAGGATCCTCTATACGATAAAGAATCTTCGTTACCACGATCTTTACCGGTGATTGAATTTGTAATAAAGCCGTCGGTTTCCTTTGCATAAAGTGAAAATCGCGATGCCAAGTTGTCGCTCAGAACCCTATTAACTGTAAAGCCATAATTTTTATGTCCGTCGCTCCCCACCCCTACGCTAATGTCGGCTTCGTTCTCGAAGCCTGGTTTATTGGTGATTATTTGAATCAATCCTGCGGTGGTGTTGCGGCCAAATAATGTTCCCTGAGGCCCTCGAAGCACCTCTATTTGGGCAACGTCCATCAGATCTAGCAGCCCACCCTGAGGCCTACTTAGATATACACCATCGACATAAATGCCGATCTTGGGGTCTTGAGTCGATGACCAGTTTGTTTGGCCAATACCGCGAATAAAAACTTCGGTAGCGGAGCCATTTACTGCGCTATTCTGAATAGAAGTATTCGGACTCATCTTCTCTATATCTTTTATTTCAGTGATATTTCGAGCAATAAGCTGTTCCTGATTTAGAGCTGTTATAGGAATCGGAACATCTTGTGCAACCTCCTCGCGCCGGCGAGCTGTAACTACCACTTCCTCTATTAGATTGGCTCCGTCTTCGCTTGCAAGAACCGTTGGTAGTCCCGTAAATGTTGACAGTGCAATAAAGCAACCTACGCTGATCGGATGCCCGATCCTGGTGAAAAAATTCTTCATATAATCTTCCCTCTTATTTTTATTCGCGCAATTCCTCTTCCGCGAATTTCTTGCCTAGCAAACACACGAATTAGTATTACCTTTATTTCTCCCGCTATTCACTTGCATCGTCTCTCACAAATGGCATGATCACTAATGCTTATTAATCCAAAGATATAACTTAATGTAATGACTGCTAATTTAGACTTCAGAAAACTGCGTTACGTCGTTGCCACCGCTGAGACCGGATCATTAACCGGTGCCGCCACGATGTTATCTATCACACAGCCTGCGCTAACCCGCTGTATAGCTGAAGTTGAAGAGCAACTAGGCATCAAAATTTTTTTTCGCCAAGCGCGAGGAGTTTCCGCGACTAAAGAGGGAGAAAGGTTCATCAACAGGGCGAGAGTCTTGCTCGCAGATCTTGAAATACTCAGTGATGATTTTCATTGGGAAACTATTAATGCTGCCAGCTTTTTGAGGATAGGTGTTGTTCCAGCACCTTACCTTCCGTTGTCCGCGCCCTTTTTGTCTGGGCTTGCCTCCTCCCACCCCAACGTCGGCATATCAACAACCAGTGGCCGCACCAACGAGATCATGCCGCGCCTCGCTACCGGCGAGTTGGACGCAGTATTCAGCGCTTCTTCATTCGTGGAACGCTGGCCGGATATTCAGATTGAGGAAATAGCGCCGTTGCAACGAGCGATCATGGTGAGGAAAAGCCACCCGCTGGCGCAAATGGACAATTTTTCCAGGAAAGATCTGCTGAACTACCCAGTAATCCGCCCTGAAACGTCAGATCGAGGCCAACCGGAAGTGAATGCTATCTACAAAAAGATGGGGCTCCCCAATGTCAAGGCAACCTATACGACCGATGACCCTACAGTTATGCTTTCACTACTGAACAGCACGGATGCTTACTACGCTCTGTTAACCGACAAAAGTTCGATCGTGGCCTATCGAAAGCAATACGGAATGGTGACACTCGACCACCGCCTGGTTTCGGACCACCTTTGTTTTGCCTATTCAAAAACGAGATCCGCTTCACCGCTGGTAAAAGATCTGATCGCAATCGCACGCTCCACGATGGGTGAATGAGCACAAAAAATAAAGACGGTGTTGGATTGAAATTTAGACTTTGGCGTTTATTCCCACCCTTCTTCTAAGTCACTAGACGCGATATCGCCCAAGATCATATCCATTTACGTCAATGTTTTTTTTAGCATGTTCGAGCATGCCAAGATAATTTTAAGCTATTACCTCTTCTGCGATCTTTCGCAGCGTTTCCATGGGATCACCCTGACCCATCATCGGCATCACTACTCGGCTAACACCGACGGCTTCTAGCTCGCCTAAAAAGTCTCTCCCTCCAATACCCGGCCACATGCAAGTAATTTCTATTTCCGATATGTCTCGACCAATGGCATCGCATTCTTTTTGCAAAGTTTTCATATGGTTCATAAGCTCCGCCGGATCTCCTGTGGGCGCGAACCAACCGTTACCCAACTGTGCAGTACGCTCAAAAATCTTGCCCTTTACACCGCCCATAATCACAGGAAACGGATTTTGAATAGGCAATGGATAACTCTTAAAACCGTTCCACGAGATAAAGTCACTTTCATGAGAGACCACCTCACCAGACCAGATCTTGCGCATACCCATTACATAGTCATCAAACCTTGCACCTCGGCGTTCAAACGGCACACCTAACGCTTCAAACTCTTCTCGCAACCAGCCAATCCCTACGCCCAACATAAACCGACCATTAGAAATGAAATCTAAACTGGCTGCCTGTTTTGCCATATAAATTGGGTTTACTTGCGAAAGAATATTGACACCAGTTGCTAAGCGCAGCGTAGTTGTTGCTGACGCAACAGCTGCTAACGCGATCAGGGGGTCAACGAAATTCGTTTCAGGTGCAGCGCCCATATTGCCGGACTTGTTGTAAGGATATTTAGAGTCATAATTTACTGGAACGACTACATGCTCGAAGGTCCAAACCGACTCATAGCCAAGCGATTCAACAAGTTGAGCCGTTTGGACAATATCACCCGCAGATTGAACACCGATGTTTATTGGAATAATGCCTACCTTCATTTTCGTTACTCACGCTTGCTGTATTTTTAAAATTTAGGTACGAGACTCTGTATGGCGGCGCCTTGGGAATACCCAAAAGACTTAATCACGCCTTGCATTGTAGCCAGCGGTGATTTCTCGAACTTGCTCTGATCGTACGCCTTTTTCTAGCCCAATCTCAGACCCTATAATCACAGTCATTGGTTCTCCCACATTATAAGCAGGCCAATCAACAACTCCTTCGCTACTTGGATTACTTTTCTTTGCAAAGTTGGTCCAGATGGTCATCATCGTTTCTGAGAAGGCCTCTTCGCGATCACTAACGTCTATATCGAACATAGCAAAATCATTAAATACATAAGCAATCTCCGCCGCATGGAAGGAGCCATATTCATCACTGCCATTAACCATGGGGCGCCAATTCCACCAATAAAGATAAGCGGGGCTAGAAACGTTGCCCATGTAATCCGCCCATTGACGCATTGGTTGAGTGAAATTGGCATCGGTATTGAAACGAATGTACGAATCTCTGGCTAACTCTGGAGAGTCGGGGTACAACGCAAATATTTTTTGTTTGTCTCCACCTAATGTGACGTCAACAAATTGAGTATGCAGACCTACGTAGTCAACTGGTTCTAGGCCGCCTATAGCAGGGTCAAATGTTGTCGCCTCATCGGCGTTAGAGCCAATCAGGACTGGCACATCGGCTTGCTTGCCTTGATCAAATATTGTATTTACCTCGTCAGGCAGTAATTGTCCGTCAACAATCGTAAGCGCGTCAAAATCAAAAAGCGTGGCCGGGTCAGCCGCATAGGCATCGAGAATTGATTCAGCAGACAACTCTCGCAAGGCGTTTAGATCTGGCGCGTCTGTTTGAGCAAACATGCTCGCCAATTTCTCTCCCCGCTTTTCCGCCGATGGCATCCCCCATCTCGCCACTTTTAAATCTGCCAATGGCACAAACCGCGCACCACTTTGACCAATTATTTTGTTGAACAATCCACGTGCTAGAGGTGAAGCCTGCAAAACCGACATACTCCAAGATCCTGCAGATTCGCCAAAGATGGTCACGTTGTCTGGGTCGCCGCCAAATTGGCGGATATTTTCCTGCACCCATTTCAAGGCAGCTATTTGGTCTTTATAACCTTGATTGCCAGAGTGTCCTTGCCCCTCTACACTCAGTTGAGGATGGGCATAAAATCCAAACGGTCCAAGACGATAATTAATGGTAACAAGTATCACGCCTTTCCGCGTCAAAGGTGCCCCGTCGTAATCCATTCCGGAACCCATAATTAGGGCTCCGCCGTGAATCCAAACCATTACCGGCAAAGCATCGGAGGTTTTTTTAGCGCCAGTCCAGACGTTTAAGGTTAAACAATCCTCGCTCATTTCCTCATAGGAGCGATCATAAAAAGCACTTACAGAATTCGGTTGGTAACAGGGCAGGCCAAAATCGGTGCTGTCGCGCTCCCCTTCCCAAGGCACTAACTTCGCAGGAGACTGCCAGCGACGCTCACCAACCGGCGCTGCCGCATAAGGAATACCGAGATACTCATGCAAGCCACCTTCGCGGGCAATGCCGCGAATAGTTCCGCCATTTACAGCAACAACATCGGATATAGTTTTTTCTTCACCAACTGACAACTTTAATATTTCTATATCAGCCTGTTCGGAACATGCCATTATTAACAGAGTAGTTAATATGACTGAGAATTTTTTTTTGATATTTACTTTCATGCGTATTTAACCTGGTTAATTCTTTAGACCGAACCCAATTGTCGCTTTAGAAACGATTATTCACGGATATATATACAACTCATAGCGAGGCGCAAGCAACCCTGTATTGCTCCGAGAAGGAAACTTCTCAAAAGGCTTCCCTGAGCGTGTCTTCGCACCACAGAGTTCGGTTGGAGGGGTGCTTACTTCGCGATGGCCTTGTTCACCTTTGTGGTTGGCGGGGTCATTGTTGCCGTATTGTCTCGCCTCAATGGCGTAAAAAACTCAGTCGTCATCGACCCTGAAGCCGCAAGCGAAGGTTTTGCAATCGCAAAGGCAAGTCGCACGTATTGGACAATTATGGCTGCGATATTTTGCTTGTCGCTAGGGCTGGGTGGTTTGATGATCCACTTTGTCCCGATTCTACTCGAAGTGGGATTCACGACAAATGCAGCGGCCAAAATTGCTGGTGTTATTGGCATAGCCGTTGTGTTGGGTCGAGTGCTAGTGGGTTTTGCTGTTGACCGTATATTTGCCCCACGGGTGGCAATTGCTATTCTAGTCGCCTGTATCCTGGGCGTTTTGGGCCTCGCGTTATTGGGTTCGGCAGTCGCTGTACCGGTCGCATTTGTTGTCGGCTTTTCAGTAGGTGCCGAAGTTGACTTAATCGGCTATCTCGTCGCTAGGTATTTTGGCATACATGCGTACGGTCAGATTTACGGGAGGCAATATTCAGCATTCTTAATTGCCACAGGCTTGAGCCCAGTAATTCTTGGTGCAGTTCGCGACGTAACAGGTAGTTATACAGGGTCGCTATATCTGGCTGCCGCATTCATGTTCTTGTCGGTTATGTTATTCGCAAAACTCCCTAAATTTGAAAAATAGCGAAATATGAAAAATCTTAAGCTAGGCCATAGCGGTCTGTGGCTACTACTTCGATCCGAGCTGGCTTGGACATTGACCATTGGCGTAGTGCTGTTGTGGCTTCAGTGCCCCAAGGTTGATCTCTCTCTGGAGTGTCAATGTTAGCTAGCCGGACCTTTTCTATTAGGCCGTTCTGAACCTTAAAGGCAACCGTATCGCCATAAACAACTCTTGTTACCTTGCCAAATAGTGTTTGGCCCATAGCCGCAGAAGCAACGAAAGGAAGCAGGGCTATAAGAAACCATAGGTAATAGGTTTTGCAGCGTTGGAACATGGCTCATGCCTTTATTTAGGGACACGACATCTTGGCAGATGAAGGTTGAAACCGCCAAACCGAATCCGAAGACGTGTTGGAATAGCCCTGCTGATTGGTTAATGTCTGGGCGGGGAAGTACGCTGCTGGAAAATCGTAAAGGTCGCTTGTGAACCTACCGATACAGGAGTAGAAATAATGTTGCATCAATATCGCCGTCGCTACCCTGCGAGTCTGCAAACGTTGTTGAAAGAGTTCTATGAGGCAGCTGACAAGGAATCTAACACTCGTACTCAGTCATTCTGTGTTAAAGGTAATGAACGACCACCTTGGTTTCTCATGAGTATCTTTTGTTGGGCCCTTGAACTGGAAGCACATATGTTAAGGGTTAGATCTATGCAGACAAATATTGAGGACGAAGAATGAAAAAGTCAGTTATTGGTGTGCTATTTTTGACTTTAGCTGGCTGCGCAGAACCACCATTAGACTGCAAAATTAATGCGAACATAGTCGACCTAGCTACTGACGCTAGTCCAATACATGACCCAGCAATGATCAAGGCCATGGATACCTATTACCTTTATTCATCCAGCAATATCGGCACATTTTATAGTTCAAAAGATATGCGCAAATGGCAGCGTGAAGGCGAGGTTTTTAACGCGATACCGCCCTGGCTTGTGGAAGAAATTCCGGTGGCAGACCACATTGGAGCGCCAGATATTGCCTACTACAACGGCCAGTATCTGTTGTTCTACCAATCACACAACCCCAATACATGCGACGCAGCTACAGGTTTGACCATCAACAAAACGTTGGATCCATCAGACCCCAATTATGAATGGGTGGACCAAGGGCTAATACTGCGATCTAAACCCTTCTATGACGGCCTCGACATTTATTGCGGTAACGAAAGCGCCACATTTAACGCTATCGATGCTCATTTCTTTCAAGACGCTGACGGTAAGCCTTGGATGGTATTTGGCTCAACCATAGGAGGCATTAAGATAGTGGCGCTGGATCCACAGACACTGCAACTGGCTGACGACCATGAGTTCGTGACCCTAGCTCAGCGCTGGCTCTTGCAAGACGATCCAATTATTGAGGCGCCATACATTGTTCAACGCCACGGTTATTACTATCTTTTCATGTCCTTCAATCACTGCTGCTTGGAAGAAAAAACTCAGTACCAGGTGCGGGTCGGGCGTTCTGAAAAAGTCACTGGGCCCTACTACGACAAAAGCGGCTGGCCGCTTTATTTGGAGGGTGGCTCTTTGCTCATTGAAAAGGTTACCGATAAAGATGGAGATTTTGTCGGCACAGGACACAACAATGTGTTTGCGGAAAATGGGCAAGATTGGTTGGTCCACCACGCCAAAAAGCCCAGTGAAGACTACAAAGCCTACCTCAACATTCGCAAACTTGACTGGGACGAAAACAAATGGCCAACGGTGTGCGCAAAAAATTAACCAGGCGCCTGAGGTTACAGCCAACTTCAGTGGCACGGCTCAAGACCTAGCTTGAGAATGTGTGAAGAAGAATTACAAGGATTGTTGGCTACATTAAGAAATACATTAAAGCACCACAACTATTGAGCCGCAGCTCGCTGTTCTTCCGTGCCTTGCCCGCCACGAATCAAACGCCCAGGCAACTCACCGGTATGCGCCCCATCACGATAAGTCACCACACCACTGCAAATAGTGGTGCGATAACCGTCTGCACCCTGAACCAAACGCTTACCCCCGCCGGGAAGGTCGTAAACCATTTCCGGTTTGAGTAATTTTAAATTATCGTAATCGATAATATTCAAGTCCGCCTTGAATCCAGCCTGGAGCAAACCGCGGTCGTGAAGTCCATACAATTCAGCAGTATCCCGGGTCATTTTGTGCACAATAAATTCCGGCGACATAGTCGGCCCGCGCTTCCGATCTCTAGAAAAGTAAGTCAACATATATGTCGGAACACTAGCATCCACCAAAACGCCGCAGTGAGCGCCGCCATCAGACAAACCGAAGACACTGCGGGGGTCTTCAATAAGCTTGCGCTGACCTTCCAAGTCTCCGGCATAACGACCAAACAAAACTAACAGTGGCGTGCCTTCTGCCATGGTGTCCATCACAACCTCCATGGGGTCCTGATGTTTTGCAGCAGCAATTGATGCCACACTGTCTGCACTTGAAGGTTCGTAACTCAGCGACTCATCCATAACCCAGATGGTTTCGTAATTATTCATCATCCGCACAGCATCTTTGTTACGCGGCAACATTTTTTCTTCTTCCAGAATACGTTTGCGGAATTCAGGGTCTAACAATTTTTCCTTGCGTTGTGGCAAAGACAAGTATTCTACTTCACGATAAGCCGCGTGCTGACGCATAGGATTAATAGTGCCTTCCAAAGTCATCAAGATAGAGGCAGGACGCGCACCCACTTGGGGCCGCAATGTCAGATTGCTTTTTTGCAGTTCACAGGCCAAGGACCAAATTTTTTCCGACCCCACCGTAGTAAGCGTAGTAATAGGCCGGCCCGTAGTACGGACTATCTGCTCAATCCACTTCAGTTCGTCTTCGTGTTCTAGCCAGTCTGAAATAATTTCAATGGTGCCGTGATCTAATCCGGCGAAAGCCTCGCCAATGGTAAGCATTTCATCCGCGGAAGCGTTGGTTCCGGGAATGAGATTACCGGCTTTGTCTAAGTGACCATAAAAGCGCGAAGTAGAGAAACCCAAAGCGCCTTGGCAAAGCGCGCCTCGGGTAATGTCGCGCATAGCGCTCATGTCTTGTTTGGTAGCATCTTCATAGCAACGGTCACCCATAACATAGTGCCGTACTGCTACGTGCGGCACTTGGGTACCTATATCCAAAGCATAAGGCGTATCAATGGCATCCAAGTATTCGGGGAACGTCTCCCAGCCCCAAGGAATACCGTCGTAAAGCGCTGTACCAGGAATATCCTCAACACTTTCCATCAGCGAAATCAGATCCCCCTCAGAACCAGGACGCACGGGCGCAAAACCAACGCCGCAATTACCCATAACGACGGTGGTTACCCCATGCCAGGAACTGGGAGTTACTTCTTTATCCCAACAAACTTGACCATCGTAGTGAGTGTGGATGTCGACAAAGCCTGGTGTAACTAACAGCCCACTAGCATCAATGTCTTCTTTGCCTGGGCTTAAGCTACCCACTGGGGCAATGGCCGTAATCTTGTTGCCATCTACGGCCACATCACCTTGGTAACGAGGCTGGCCTGTGCCATCAATAATCGTCGCGTTTCGAATGGTTAAGTCGTGCATGTTTAGCTCCCCAGCATCTGCCATGTTTTGTCAGCGTTTCTGCACTGACTCTTCTCTTGCGCGGGCGGGACATTGCAGTCCCAAATCCAATTTTACGTGACGGTTAAATAGCCCGCTGTTGAGGACGCCCCGTCGACGCAAAACCGGTTTAATTATCGCTGCGTTAGAACACATGAAAATCCAATGTTTCCAGAGCGCGAATACAAAAGTCATTTAGATATCCGACAAAATCTAGAGAAAGTCAATAGTGGAGCGGCCGGCTAAAGCGGACTAAAAAGAATTAAAGCCGTGCTTTTAGAGTTGCTTTATGCGAAATAATTCTTTGGTAGATTATATTAAAGTTGAAATATTCGTTGAACGCGCCAATTTTTTAAATCTCTGACTAGATTTTTTAGACTAAATACAAACAATCCAACAATAGTAGGACCATGCCATGTTTGACCAACTTCACAAAGCAGCAAGCGCTCAGCAATCCGCCGCGGCAATGCAGGAACTTGAGCGTAGCCTCCCACTGCGTCAGATAAAGAAGAACGCATCAGAATTCGAACAATCTAGACAAGCGAGTAAAACGTGGCCCATGGGGCAGGATTAAGCGATCGCAGAATCAGAGACAAGAAACGACTCGGTTACTATTTGTTAAGCGCAAAGCCTAAATTAAGTTCCCGCCGTTGTTTTCTTAACTATCGTAAGTCGGGGGACCGGCTCTAGATAGTCTTCAGCCTCAACACGGCCGCCTCCTCAACGCTTTTAATACTCAAAAAGCTCGTTCGCGTGCAGATAGCTTGTTCACACTGAGAAAAGCCCCAGTGAAGACTAGCTAAAGCCGCATGCGGCTGAGTAGGATGGATCACAATCAGCATCCGCAACGCTGCCAAATGCGCGAAATTTGATGCTGAAGAGTAAACCCTTTAGCAAATGCAACAGCGGCGATCGATAATTCAATTGTTGAAGAACCCATTAATTTCAAGCTTAGGCAGATTACTTGTCAAGAGGTATAAGACTCATGCGCGAGTGAGTGTTTGCTCATTAACCATTGCATCCAGCTGGTTTTGAACACCCTTCGCCCAGCGCGGGTGGGTCAGTATCCAAAACTTCTCCTCTTTAATGGCTCTAGCAACGAGTTCTCCTACCTCATCGGGTTGCATACCCTGCTCCAAAGCAGACTGGATATTACCCGCCAACTTCCCTGCCTTTTCAGTATCATTTTTTGGCTTACCACGGCCCGGACGATAATTGACCGAATGGCGGCTGATATTCGTATTGATAGGTCCCGGACATAACACTGATGCTCGGACATTGCTTTTCTTGGCACGAAGCTCCCGCTCTGTGGCCGCCATCAATGCGACAACACCGTGCTTGGCAACATTGTAAGCGCCCATCATCTGAGACGAGATCAAACCCGCCATCGAAGACGTTGCATTAATATGACCTTCGCCCTGAGCTTCTATTAGCGGCAAAAACGTTTTCACCGCATATATCGGTCCCCACAAGTCGACATTGATGATCCATTCCCAGTCAGACAGCTTAAAATCTAGGGCCGACGTTGGGATACCAACCCCCGCGTTGCTGCAAACTACATGTACTGATCCGAAACGATCCATAGTCGCCTCGGCCAGACGTTCAATATCTTCAAGCTTTGAAGCGTCACAAATTTGGCTTACCACGGACACGCCCGCATCCGAAAATTCTTGTTCAACAGCTCGCAAGAGCTCTATATCTAAGTCAGCGAGCACCAACTGCATACCGCGCTTCGCAAAAGATCTAGCCATGCCTAGCCCAATACCACTGGCTCCACCGGTAATGACCGCAGTTCGTCCGGAAAACTCCTGCATCGTCTACCCCCTAAATTATTCACGTGTTGTATTTACAAATGCTGCTTGGACAGTGCTTATTTGCTCCGTCGACCAACCCAGCCACTGCTTAAGTACTTCCTCGTTATGCTCGCCTAGATGCGGCGCACCCGCTCTAACCTTTGACTCTAGGTGTTTGTACTTGTATGGCGACGAGGGAATCAATCGCTTTCCACCTGCACGGTCATCAACCTCGGAAATAGAAGTTCGAGCTTCCACAGAGGCTAACTTTTGGACATCAGATGCCTGCCTGACATCACCCCAGGCGATATTCATTCGATCGAGCGCATTAATGACCTCCCCCCTATTGCGGCAGGTCTCTGTGAGGAAATGTTTAGAGGCGGCACGACGGGCTTTAATTTTTTCGTCAAGCGAAATGTTTTGCTTTTCTTCAAGACCGTCGCTGACGTTATAAATCGAGTTGAGTAACTTCCAAACATATCTGAATTCACCCGCGAGCACGAGCAAACCTCCCGCGGTTTCGTACACCTCATTAGCTACACCCATTTTTTTTCCTTCAAGGGCATAATGCATACCGTCGTTTGTCACGATTGTTGCGTCAACCATGGAAATCTCTACACGGTCTCCTCGCCCCGATTGCTCCCTTGCGTATAACGCTGCCAGGAGACCGACTAAGCCGTGCATAGCAGCATTAGTATCTGCGACAGATAGCGGCAACTCGGTTGGAAACGCACCAGTTAATTCTGCTTGTCGAGCTATCAGCCCAGTCTCGGCATGAATGATGGGCGCGTAAGCTGCTCGGCGGCTATCAGCGTTGTTTGAGCCAAAACCGGAGATCGACAGCATGATTAAGCGAGGATTTATTTCTGCTAACGTATCGTAATCAAGCCCTAGACGTTCCATGACATCCGGCCGAAAGTTTTCAATGAGCACATCTGCTTTTGCTAGAAGTAACTTTGCTATCAACGCGCCTTTAGGATGTCGTAGGTCGACCGAAATATTACGTTTCCCAGCATTCTGTTGATGATAATAACCAGAGATGCCGCTTCGTTTGACACCCCAGTGTCGGCTAACGTCACCTTCTGGCGGTTCGAGTTTCACAACGTCGGCACCCAGATCACTTAGCATTCGTCCTGCAAAAGGTCCCGCTAAAACACGCGATAAATCTAGTACTTTAAGCCCAGTGAGTGGAAAACTCATCCCTTACTCCTAAGGTGTGCCGATCAAGTTTTTCTTGGGGCTAAACGAAAGTTTTTTTGCATTTTTTCGCGCACCAGCCCTTGGTGTTCGAAATACTGCCTAAAGCCCCCATTATAATTGCCATCCTGACGCCGTTGCTCGTTGCCCTCAAAATTATAATAACCGGGCGTGCATTCCTCTGAACGACTTGTCTTACCTCGATGCTCAATGACCTCCTGCACCCACCACTCTTCCGCTTCGTCACTGACATCGAGCGTATGATGACCGTTAGCGCGAACATAGTCGATACAAGCAGCAATATGATCGCCCTGTGTTTGTAGCATTTCCGTTAGGTTAAATTGAAAAGAAGCTTGATATCCGCCCATGATGAACAAGTTAGGAAAACCGGCGGTGTGTATACCCAGCAAAGTGCGAATGCCGTCGGCGTACTTATCCTGAAGATTCACACCCTCAGCGCCAACAATATCGTTGTATATACCCGTCTGCTGAACCTCAAAGCCGGTTGCGTAAATCAGCAGATCTAATTCGTAGTCTTCACCTTCGAAAATTGGGCCTTTGGGAGTGATTTTGGTTATGCCTTGTCCATGTGTATCCACTAGATGAACATTGGATAAGTTGAAAGAAGGGAGATATTCATTGTGGAAACATGGACGCTTACACATAAACATGTACCATGGCTTCAAAGAATCCGCTGTTACTGGGTCATCCACGATCTCATCGATCCGTTTGTGGATGCGCATCATGTAATCGATGTTAGCGTTTTCCTGCTTTTTTAGCTTTTCTTCAGGAGAAGATGCGCCCTTCGCGGCACGTTTCTCAAGTGAGTTCTCTACCGCAGCGAGCACTTTCGAGCGTCTTTTATTTTGCCAACCTGGCTCAAGCTTACGCGCCCAATTCGGATCAGTGGGCCAGTCATCACGAACATCAATCGATGACGGCGTTCGCTGAAATACAAAGACTTCTTTTGCCACCTTGGCAAGCTCTGGGACTATTTGAACGGCACTGGCGCCGGTGCCAACAATACCGACCACCTTGTTTTTCAAGTGTTCCAAATTCTGGCCGGTGTAATCGTAATCCCACCGAGAAGTGTGAAAAGAATGGCCTGCAAAACTCTCCATGCCAGCAATTGCCGAGAGTTTTGGTTTCGCCAAGGTCCCATTTGCGCAAATAACGAACTGGGCGCGCATCTCATCGCCTCGATCGGTTTTGATATGCCAAAGTTGGTCTGACTCTTCCCAGCGCGTCTCGGTAACCGTCGTATTGAACACCGCCAAGTCGTACAAATTATACTTGCGAGCGATCGCCTGGCAGTGGTTAAAAATTTCGGGACCACGCGAATAATGATTTACCGGCACGTAATTAAGTTCATCAAGCAGTGGCAGATAATCATAGCTCACGACATCACACGCAGCGCCTGGATATCTATTCCAATACCACGTGCCTCCTACATCGGACCCACGCTCCACGATGCGAACGCTCTCTATTCCGCGCTCTCTTAACCGCGCTGAGGTTAACAGCGCAGAAAAACCACCACCAATAAACAGGACCTCGACCTCATCACTAATGGTCTCCCTACTTGGAACATCTTTAGCATAGGGATCAACTGCATACTTTGCCAAATCACCGCTGAAGTCCGAGGTGAACTGATCTGTTCCCGGTGGGCGATAATCCAATCGGAGATCGCGTTCCTCTCGAAATTTATCTTTGACTTGGTCGTAGAAATGCTGGGGGCGTTTTGGACTGGCCATGGGCACTCGCATCCTTATTTTATGTTTTGATAACAATTAACAGAAAAAGCAGGCCCTCACTTATCTCTTAGGCACCAGAAAAACGCAAGGGAAATTAGTGGGGGGCATGATCTTCGCTTATCTGGTTCAGATCAGCTTTCAGCTAAAGGCCAATACTACGCATGGCTAGAATCTAACTTGCCCTGCTAGCACCTACTATCCGCCTAACACCCTGTTGAGCGGCCAAGTCGCCGAGGATTCAGATGTGATTCACATTTGAACTGCAGGTTCAAATAGGGGACAGTTTCTCGCAATGCCTCCGCGTATTGGTATAGACCCCGATTTTGATTTCCTCAACATTCTCTTTGGCACACCAAGTGAAATGGCAAATCTTCTAGACGGAGGTAGAACCGGGAAAATACCCGCTGCACGTAAAGCCTTTACAGATAAACCAAACCCTAGTTCCTGCGACACTTGGGACCTACACAGATCTCACAGAGTTTTTGTAAGCGAAAGCTAGACTACTGAAACAGCATTGGGGCGAATTATCTCGAGGTTGACGGCTACAATCGTCAATAAAAGCCACATCAGGGTGACACCTTTAGCCTGCTTCTCGCACCAGCTTTTCAGTTTTCACAGTTTTTTTAGTTTGTTAGGTTCTGCAACGGCTGCAACACCTCTCTCTTTATCGACGTGTAGTGCAGAGTTGAGTCTATACGCCTATAACAGAGCAACTGTTGCGCTGATCGCGGGCGCGGTCATACCTTCGGCAAAATCATAGTGCGGTGCTCAGCGTAAAGCCGACTATTTGGACAAATTAAAACGAGTTTGGGCGCAGTGATAGTTCAGCAGCTTTTAAATCGCTGATTGCATTATTAACGTTGAATTGTCATGTTTGGGATCCTGAATTTTCATATCCTCTCCGCGTGGAGAAAACAAAAAAGGAATATTTGATGATTAATCTTGATTTGTCTGGCAAACGAGCGGTCGTTACGGGAGCGAGTTTAGGTATTGGTGCAGCAGTGGTTAAGACGCTTGCTGACCATGGTGCTGATGTTGTTTTTTGTGCGCGCAATCAAGCATCTATCGACCAATTAGCTTCTTACCAAAGCGTTGGTGGAACTATTCATGGTCACGTTGCAGATATGGGTGATCAAGCATCTACAGGTGCTTTTATACAAAATGTTGCTGCTGCTGGGAGTGTAGACATACTCATAAATAACGTCGGCGCTTCGCCATCGAGAAATTTTTTGTATATGTCCGATGACGATTGGCACGATCTTCATGAACTTAATTTGATGTCTGCAGTGCGTTGCACACGCGCGTTTTTGCCCGACATGCGGAAAAATAAATGGGGTCGAGTAGTAATGATCTCAAGTTCTGCAGGCAAGTACCCCAATGCAGCATTAATTGATTACGGGACTACTAAAGCGGCCATGATTTCTTTGAGTAAGTCCTTAGCTCGCAAGTATGGTGCGGATGGTGTTCTAGTAAATGCCGTGTTGCCGGGCTTGATACATACTGCGATGTGGGAGCGCGCAGCCGGAGAAATTGCAGATGCGTCCGGTAAAACTGCTGACGAAGTTATTGCTAATAATGGCCGCGGAGTGCCAGTAGGCCGCTACGGGACCTCAGAGGAAGTTGCGGCACTCATTGTATTTTTAAGTTCAAATGCCGCTTCATACGTGAATGGAACTGCGATAGAAGTAGACGGCGGGCAGGCCGGACACATTTAGTAATTGGTTCCGGTAGCGCCGAAGAACTCAGATCAAGATGAATATGTTCGATCCTAGAGTTGAAGAAATCTACTCCTCTCAAACGTGAGTCTCAAAGATCGAATTGATGCCATATATACATATTAAAAGGATCTAACCCTTGTTCGTGTATGGTCTTCAATCGGTTTGCTAGTATCGGATCGAATACTCAAGAGCAAATTACGCGACGTCCTATGTACTCCACAAGGGCCGACTTCCCTTCTCTGATGGTCCCACCGAGCAGGGTTATTATTTATTTATGGAATGTGAAATGGGACATATGACGTTATTTTTAGGGGTATATAGATATAAGTAGGTTACTGCAAAGGTAAACAAGCGTTAAGACATAGTTCAGGGTAGTAGAATAGACAGCCAACCCACACTTTAGCGGCTGGCTATAGCTTATTTATCAAGTCATAAGGGTCATCATTTCCTCTTGTCTAACGCTTCTTCATAGGCGGTCCTGAGGTTCCAGCGGTGAAACCCTGTCATTAGGTCTTGCAGTTCAGGACGAATTGAATAAGCTAAAGGGACTCGAGCCTCAGATACCAGATCATTTGCTGTCATCCTAGCCTCCAAAGATTCCTCGGCTATATTCATCGTTTCGTTCAAATAATCGACATATCTAGTAACTATATCGCCGCTGGCTAAATTGCCGTGACCAGAAACAATAGTGACTGGCTCAATCGTCTCAGCCAGTCTAACAAGCGTTTCGCGGTATTTTTCAATCCCACCAGAGCGTGCCCAGGGAATGGACCCATCACCAAAAATTAAATTCCCAGTCCAGGCAATTTTTGAATCGGGGACATAAACCACACTGTCATGAGGCGACATTCCACTCCCAAACCAATACATCTCTACTACTCTATCTCCCAGATCAACTTTCCATCTATCGTTAAAGCCAACATCAGGAACCCGCAGCTTTACACCTTCAAAAACTGACAGATCGCCACCCACTGTTCTTGCCATAGTTCGAGACATGCCCTCAACGCTCGACATGCTAAGCGAATCTAGTGTGCTTTGATGCGCGACAATCTGAGTATCTTCTGGAAAAACATAATTACCAAAAACATGGTCACCAAATGCGTTGGTGTTTAATAAGTATTTGATAGGTAAATCGGTGACACGCCTGACAGCTTCTATGATCTGTCGTCCCATCGCACCATTGAAATGCGAATCGATCACCAGCACGGCGTCCGCGCCAACGATGAAACCTGCGTTGTCGTTAAATGGCGTGTTCGCCATCAAAGCGTAAACCCCTTCACTCAATCTGCGGGTCTCCAAAACAACATGCGCGGGATGAAGTGGAGGAGGCACAAAACCCGGCGGCGGGGGCTGAGGTGAGATCAACTGAGAGTTTGGAAGAACATCCAAACTACTATCAAAGGTGTCAGCAAATAAAAAACAGCTAGACAATGAAAGTATAGTGACAAAAAAACTATTTTTTTTCATATTTGACGCCATAAAAGTCTTGAGCAGACCAGATCATAAAAGAAATTTTTAAAGGGGGACAGGGATTCTAAAAGCACTCATTCATATAACCCCACTAAGGGTTTTTAAACTAACTATCAATAAGAGCCCCCATAAAGGCCCCCAGATACGCAAGCGAGGCAAGGGAGCATAGTAACCAAAGTTTTGGGTTAGCCATTCCTAAAAACAGTAGGTTCATCATAAGTCGACCAATCAGCGACTGGCTCACTGTCAGCGCCCTGCTCTTTACGTTCGTCACGAGTCATCCTAAAAACTTCGTAATGAACATCGTCTATCAACGTTCGTAGGTCAGCGTTGTGAGATTTTGGCTTGGGTTTGCTTGGTTTTGAGGAAAACCATAAAAGGAGAAAACTACAGCGCCTTTCTTATCGGCGGTAGGAAAGGGGGTAGAATCTCAAAATCAACGTAAGCTATTGAGATATATAGAATAGTGGCGGAGCGGACGGGATTCGACTTGATCTTTAAGCCATTGATTTATATAGCCAAAATATCAGGCCTCTAGTTTAATGCCCCCCATTTATGCCCCCACAAACCACTGCTTGAGGGCAGATGAATATTAAATGCAGCATCCTTAGCGGCAACCACGCCCGCCTAGCAAGCGCACCTGTAAAGCCAACAGATCCCGACGAAACACAACGACTACAATCGGGCGTCTCGAAAATCGCCCTATCGGCTTACTGGCCCTCCGTGCGTGCAACTTGCACTCAATCTCTTTGCTTCGCCAGATTCGCCAAGGCGGCTTCACCCATCTGCGGGTTTGTACCGTTAATCATGTTCTCGGCACGCGCCCTGATCATCTCATCGAAGTGATCGTGGGTGAGGATGTACAACCGATTCGCACGTATGGCATCAAAAACGATCTCGGCAATCTCCTCCGGTTGCATACCCTGCCTGAGAACCTCTTGAAAAATTGCGATGCGCTGCTCGTCTTCCGTCGTCAGCGGTCGCGGTTCTTCGTCGTTGCCCAGATACGCTGGCCGTGACTAATCGCTCTGACATTAACTTGCTAACCTTACTGCTCCACTAAGCGAAAGGGTCTGTGCCCACCTTAGCCGTAAGCTTTGCACGTTCCAGGTCGGCTTGACGCGTATCTTGGAATGGGTGCAGTGGTTTTCCAATAACACGTTCAAGATCTGGAAACTGCTCATACAAATGTGCTGGCGTAGCTTTTTCATAATCCATTTGAGGCCGCATGTAAGTTCGAAAGTAATGCTGCACCAAAGTGAGACGCAGCCCCGGTGCAGTTCGCTTCGCGGCCGCATGCCAAGTTCCCCCACCCCAAATTGCTAAAGAGCCTGCCTTACCTATTACTGGCACAACTTTATATGGCGTCGTCTCAGGATTTTCTTCATGCGGATGCGTCCCTCTACCGTAGTGATGACTTCCCGGAACAAAGATAGTTGGCCCGTCTTCGGGACCGTTGTAATCCGTAGCTAAAATCGACGCATTACATTGATGTTGAATAAGACCACCTCCTGACGGAACTCCATGAGCATCGCTGTGTAACCGCTCTACGCCTATGTCATTTTGCCCCTTAATAATCCAAGTCTGGCCCCCGAGTGTGGCGCTTTGACCCAATAACCATCGAACCAGGGTCAAGCTCACCGGGTTGACTGCAGCCTCAGCGAATACATCATCTTCTTCGAACAGATCCCAGCTCTTTGTCATCGTCTGGTCCCAGGTGGCAGTGGAAGTACGATAGTCGTCAATTCGTATTCCGTTACGTTTCTCGCAAGCCCGGACAAGCGCATCTCGCAAACGTTGTACGAAAGTGCCTCCAAACTGCATTTTTTCTGGTGGGACAACTGTCAAGCCATATGCCTGCAAATCGACGAGATGCTTGTATAGATCGTATTTATCAACGTCCCGCATGATGCTATCGACTTCCGGATAAGCGTTCTGGTTAAACATTTCCAAGGTTTTCTTCTCCTCTTTTATTAATCTGAATAGTTTGGGGACTAATCATTGGCGGACAGAGATTTCACAAACCCAACCACCGATCGTTCTGATTCCATGTATGTGTCAGGTGCCAGGTCGCGAAACATAACGTCCGAGCCATGCGTGCTGCCAGGAATGGTTCGGCAAATGGCAGGCACCCCAGCGGAGAGCAGATTGCGATAGTAGGCAATACCTTCGTCCCGCAATGGGTCTAGCTCATTGACGGAGATAAAATGAGGCGGCAATCCCTCAAGAGCGCTGGACTTTGCATAGTAAGGCCAAGCCAGTGGGTTCGTGGCATCACTTTCATCTGGCGTGTAAAGCTTTGCCAAGCCTGCACTCTCATCTAGATTGATCACGTAACCATTGTTTTCGTGAAGAGAGAGTAGCTGCGCCGGTTTGCTCGCATAGGCGCCGGATATATAAGGACACATGGCGTAGACGCCATCTATTTCATCCAGCCACCCTTCTTGCTTGGCTCGCAAAGTGGTCGCAAGTGCAAGATTGCTACCACCGGATGCGCCCGAAAGCACGAGGGTAGAAATGCCCAGATACTGTTTTTGGGTATGTACCCACCGGGCAGCGGCGCTGCAGTCATTAAGACCTCTTGGAAACGCGTGATTGCCCAGTAAGCCTGCGGCGTTGCGAAATTCCACCCCTATAACGACTGTGCCCGCGGCTGCCAGACTGTCCCGCCAACGCACAAACGGTGGAAAGGTTGTGCTCAGCATCACCATACCTCCGCCATGGAAATCGACTAGGCAAGGTAAGTCGTTTGATGTGCCGGTGGGCCGATGAACGTGCAACAATATTTCGTTCCCGTCGACCCCTGTAATCGATTCAGTAGACCTCGTGATCCCGGCAGGTACAGCTACTTCATCAGGGAACATCTGCATTTGAAGAGCTTCCATCCTGGCACAATGGGTCAAACAGTCCTCATACGAAGAGTTAGCATCGATGCCTGGAAATTGTTGTCCTTCAGGGATATCAGGGGTTGCTAAAAGTGCTTGTCGAATTCTCGGATCCAGCCGAGGATCGGCAGTCAAGAGCAGGTCAGGGTCGCCTAGTCGACCGGGGAGCGTTAATTTCTGATCCATCTTTCTCTACTGCGCTTGGCTGCTGAGCGAAAATACCGACATCATCGATTCAACTCAGTAACGTTGTTCTCTCTCGTCGCAGTGTTAACCTGCCACGCATCACCGAAGGAGGCGATGGCTTCGTCAACTACCTTCAATAGATCTTCCACCCAATTTTGCGTGCGCCCCGTCGCTGATAAGTCATGAGCCCTCTGTTTGTTCGCGCCAACCAACATGCAAGCCATCAGGGTGGGTTTGAGATCAACTTGCGGATCCACCCCCATATCCTTTGCTATTTCATTGGCAAAGGCAGCTTGATAACTGTGCACGAAGCTGTCGATTTCAGGGATTGGCGGTGGGGTCCGATCAGCACTCTGTGCGGTGCGCTTAGCGTTCAATTCCACCCAGCTGCGCCAGGCAGTAAGCGCGTCTTCTTCTCTCGCAGCCATGAATGACTTGAACTCGACCACGTGCTTCTCAAGCAGCGCGCCTATCAGATCGTTCTTTTTAGGGAAGTGGCGATAAAGGGTTTGTACATGCAGCCCAGCTTCTTCGGCAATGCTCTCCAGCGTAGTGTCCTCAAAGCCATAATGTTGAAACTGCCTGTAGGCGACATCGAGCAGGCGTTCTTTCCGTTCAAAGTAGCCCTGACGCCGTAAATTTTTTGTTTGTACTGCCATGTTTTGGTTAGAAGTCCTACTAATTGCTTGCGTACGACTATACCCCATAAAAAATTTTTTAATAGTTTTAATGATAGCCAACTAACATTTTAAATGATAGCGTATTTCTATTGTGTCAAGGGAGGAGGTTATGAAAATGAATTGGACCAAGTTTTTAGCTATCGCAGTGGTATTGGCCACAAGCGGTTGGGCAGTAGCCGAAGAGGGTGAACAGTACATCGAAGAGGTGATCGTTACTGCGACCTATCGTGCAACGAGCTTGATGGACACACCATTGTCGGTCAGTGCAGCGGATGCTGATGCGATTGAGCAACTGGGCGCGACCTCGCTGGATGGGCTGTTTCGTTCCTTGCCGGGGCTGAACGTTGCTGGAGGCCTCTCCGGTTCCAATCGAATGGTGGTGCGTGGCGTCTCGTCACAGACGGGTACTCAGTCGTTTCAACAGACCTTTTCCACGGTAGCGACCTACATCGACGACACGCCAATGACTTCGGCTAATGGTCCGGCTCGACAGCTGGGTGGATCGCTGTTCGATATCGAACGTGTAGAAGTGCTCAAAGGCCCGCAAGGTACTCTTTACGGCGAGGGTTCACAAGGTGGCACTATCCGCTATATCTACAATGAACCCGACCCGGAACGCGTGGATTACAAAATCAAGGCCGGATTCAACACGCAAAACGAATCCGACGATACAGGGTATCGGATGGACGGCATGATCAACCTGCCTATGGCAGACAACTTTGCCGTGCGCGTGTCCGCGTTCAGTGAAGAGAAAGCCGGATGGATGGACAAGGTTAATATCACGCCCATCGAGGAAGACATCAACACCCTCGAATCCACAGGCGGCAGACTGTCTGCCAAGTGGTGGCCTACGGATCGGCTATCCATTCGTGGTTCCGTCTTCTATGTTGACACTGAAACCGACGGTTCGCCGTTTGGACAGGTGCCTCACGACGAAGGGGAAAACGTGCGTATTCCCGGATTCCCTGCCGCGTCGGAAGATGAGTTTACGCTGTACAACCTGAGGTTCGACTACAATTTCGACTTTGCGACGTTCACATCCACCACATCCTACTTCGAGAGAGATACACACAGCCTGATAGAAAGTCCTGCATCCTTAGCATTTCTTTTCGATGCGTACGGCGGTTTCCTCGCCAACCTGCCATCGTTTCAAACCGGTGGCGCGCCGATTATCCCCTGCAACCCGGGCGTGCAAGATCCTCTTCTTTCCAACTTCTTTGCCTGCCCTTATGGCGACGGTTTGAATTTGACCGCTTTCAACAACGACAGCACGTCGGAATCGAAACGGTTCGTACAAGAGTTTCGCCTCGTGTCTTCGGGAGATGGAGCTTGGCAATGGACCGCCGGTGCGTTTTACAAGACCAGCGAAGATTTTCGCCTCGACTTCCAACCCTATATTATGGGCCCTGGACGGGAGGCCTTAGCGCCATCCTATGCCCCAATCTTCTCGGACCCAGCCAACAATCACACCGATGAGTTGGACGAGATTTCGGTATTCGGTGAAGTCACGTATCAAGTCAATGATCAATTCGATATCACGGTGGGTGCACGGTTCTCCGATCTTGAGCAGGAGTTCGAGAACACAGCCACAACCACGGACGACCAACCGATCTCGCCCAAGCTGACTTTTTCGTGGCATCCTGGGGACAATCAGCTCTACTACTTCACCTACGGCACAGGCTTTCGTCCCGGCAACGTGAACAACGGCATGGAATTAAACGCTCGTCAGTTTACGACGGCTGGTTTGCCGCAGGCGGACATCGACCTCGCTAACTCGCGTGTCACATTCGAGGGCGATGAGGTCACAAACTACGAGCTTGGTACGAAGCTGACGCTTGCAGATGGACGCCTGGCAGTCACCTCATCCGCTTACTACATCGATTGGGAAGATACAATCGTGCTGGTTACTGACGCCACGATCCCCAGTGCTAACAACACCTTTAATCAGAATGTTGGTTCGGCACACTCGCAGGGTGTGGAACTAGAGTTGACGTGGCTCCCTATGGATCGCTTGAGTTTTTCGTTAGGCGCAGACTTCAATGAAGCCGAGACAGACGATGACAACCTGGCCAGCGGTGTGCCGGAGGGCAACAGTCTGATCTACGCGCCTGAGCACAGCCTCTCCGCGAGTATGGATTGGAGCTTCGATATCGGCACGTTCGACGGACGGCTACGTTTAGACCATCAACGAGTGGATGAGCAATTCGCCGATATCTCCAACACCACGCGGATTGAAGAATATGATCTGACGAACCTGCGCTTCACGTTGACAGACCCGTCAGACGGCCGCTGGTCAGCGGCCATATTTGCCAACAACGTTACGAACGAAGACTCTGTAACCAATGCTTTTCCGCGTTTTGGCACAGTGGCGTTTGTCTACCTGCAACCAAGAGTGGTGGGCTTAGAACTCATCTGGCAAGCGCAATAGCGTCTGTGCCAGGTACCCGGCTGGGTTGCCTAAGCAGCCTGCAGCCGATTAGCTCGATCTTATCGGGCTATCGCTGTCGAACGGTGTTCACGGAAACTGCGACCTGACTGTTGCAGTCTGCATATGAAGTATAGTAATCCTGCAACATTCTCCAACCTTCCTCGTTCGCCGCTTTGTGTTTAGAGGCTGCAAGCACGGCGTAATCTGTACAAGACATATAGTGATAGAAATCTCCTGGTAGATCTTTATCTTGCGCTCCGATTTGAGGGCAACCTACACCCCACTAAATCACCGAAGCGTAGTCTTTGATCGCTGCGAATATGACCGATATAAATCAATTAGGCCCTGCTTCATCCATCGCACTATTGGCTGTTTTCTACGGTTACTTTGTTAAATGGATGGTTATGGCGGCTGTAGAAAACAACGAAAGCTAACCATAACTGATAATGGCAAATTATCTTCTTTCGCCCCTGCCATCAGAGCGCATTCAGCTTGTTTTAAGAGAGTTTCAAACCAAGCCGGCCCATCTATAGGGGGATCTATAGCCTTACACTAATAATAGTAGTTACCAGTGGTATACATTAGAGGGGGATTTAGGAAAAAGTAGAGTTTAGAGGAGTCATGGGTAGGCTGCTGGTTAAGTTGGCAGTTTGTGTTTGCCGCAAAGCTGAGGTTGAGCTGCTTTAAGAAGCGTAAGATTGGTGATAGCCTCAATAGGAAAAATGGGGGGTGGAACATGAAAATCTTAGTAATAGGGTTAGCTTGCGTGCTTTTGGCGCTAGCGTTGAACAACGCAGCCGGATTAGCAACATTTGTTGATCCGACATCAATTATTTTTATATTCATACCCACGATGGCCGCTTTTGTCGCAGTAGGATTCAAACGTCAGGGAGTGTTCATTGCGAAAGGGTCAATAATACAAGTAGCTATAGTAGGCATGCTTATTGGATATATTGGTATTTTACAAAATATGTCCGACCCTGAGGCTCTAGGGCCCGCATTCGCAATATCTTTACTTGTTGTGCTTTACGCAATAATTGTCCTTGGGATTTGCCACCTTTTATCTGAGAACTTTGAAAAAACTAGCGATGACGCCGCTCCACCTTGGCGTTATGGTGCCACCGGATTGTGGTTAGCTGTCTGTCTTTTAGCGATGGATGGGGCTGCCGGAGTAGCAGCCTTTGCCGATACTACCTCAGCTCTAATCCTAGTAGCTTTGATTTCGGCGATAGTTGCCATCGCGCCATCAGCTTGGGCTAGACAACTTGCAAAATACTTGCCCACAGCCGGTTTTATTGGCGTGCTAGTGGGGTGCATAGGAGTGCTGCAGAACATGCAGGAACCCAAGGCAATAGGTCCAGCAATAGCGATATCCCTGCTCACCTTAACCTATTGTAATATTGTATCCGTGTCACTGAAGCTTGCTCTGCCCAACGCGCATGCAGATGAAGATATGAATGTCCTTACCTATTTAGGTTTTGTTCTGTTATTCCTAATTTTCATAACTGCGGTACTTTCATTATCTTTTTTATGATCAAAGGTTTTTGAAGCCGGCCTATCTAAAGCACCCCCCGGGGGGATCTAAAGCCCTACTCTAATATTAGTAGTAGCTAGTGGTATACATTAGAGGTGGCTTCAAGAAGAATCACTGAATCTCACATAAGCTAGCTAGACTCACATCGTCACGATCGTGACTCGACGGTGTTGTTGCCAGCAGGCGCTGGGAGGATTAGCGATGGTACTAAGGGATTTTGTTGGCGTCTCACATGCTTGAAAAATCCGGCTTCCTGCCCTCTTTGAAAGCAGC
>Ga0257126_1000464_pt1 | contig 33206 bp, 36 predicted proteins | sample SI060_120mmetaG_FD_190151 | JGI IMG/M metagenome (GOLD analysis project Ga0257126, IMG submission 190151) | Marine microbial communities from Saanich Inlet, British Columbia, Canada - SI060_120m | ecosystem: Environmental > Aquatic > Marine > Inlet | place: Canada: British Columbia | collected... | reverse complement strand
CCTTCTTTTTCAAGTTGTTTTTTAACTGCTTTTACAACACCATCTTTTTTTTTTCTTTCTTCTTCTTCTTTAAGAATATGTTTTTTTAATAGAGTTGTACTTATATAATCATACAAATTGAAAGTTTCCTTATCCGAATTGCATAAATCTTTGCGATTGTTAGAAATCCAGTCATCAAATAAATGTGTTTCAATTAATGTTGACTCAAATACTTTATCTATAACTGACAAAAATACATTAATATGAATCCAATCGTTTGCTGATAATTCACAAATTGGTTTGGGGGGGTTTTTATTAGGATTATCACCTATTTTTAATTCTGTTAGATTGTGATTTACCCAAGTGCCCGTTTCCATCTTGGCATTAATCACACTTTTAATATCTTTATCCAATTCTTCAAGCATCGATTTAATTATTTTTTCATTTAATACAAATGGAACTTCAACAGAAATATAATCCTTTAATGTTCCATATTTATTAGTGTCTGTCTCTGTTGGTTTGCTTTCTTTGACAAGCCACAGGTTTTTGTCGGCATTATTTAAAAAAAATTCTAAATCATTGTAATCCCAAATTTCTCCTTTCTTTTTCTTCTTTCCTTTCCCCTTTTTTTGGAAATTAAGTTTATATGTATATTTAATATCTTTCAATTTTTCTTTCCACTTTTTTGTAATCAACGCAACATGTATATCTTCTTTTAGAGTTTTTTTATTGTCCATACTAATATAATATTATATATTAATTTTCTAATATTTCAACAAGACCAGCTTCATATAATTTGTACAAATTATTTTTTTCTATCATTTTTGTTCGATAAAGCGAGTTATTTTTCATAAATATTATATTATTTAGTAAATTAACAGACCAACTTAAATTATTAAATGGATTTTTTAATATAAAATAAAGGGGTGATCTATTAACTATTAAAATACCACCACTTCTATATTTACCATCATGTGATATATATTTTATCCATATACCGGTATCTATATCTCCATAATTTTCAGCATGAATTTGTACATAATCTTTTAATTTGTCATTAAATAACTCAATATTTTGGGTTATTATATCTTGTTGGGTTGTCATTGGTCTAACATATTTATTTGATTTGTCTGTAATTTTCATTATAATTATATTATTTATTTTTTTTTATTAACAAACATTGTAAGTATTCGCGATTTTTTTTTAATGTAACATTTGGATAAATATGATTTAATTTAATATATTTTTGTTTCATACTTTCTATTTTAGAACTATCATATTTTTGTTTCTTTCCATATTCGTCTATTAATATTGTATTTTGATGTTTAACTATTTTTGAAACTAAATTTAGGATAGATGGATTTGTGTATATCATGTTATTAGTTGGCATTTTTTTTGTTTATTAAAAGTATATGGAAAATATTATAAAACAAGAAATGAGTGATGAAGATTTTCAATTTTATAAACTGCAATTAAAGAATAATGTAAAATTATATTTAGATTTAGACGACCAGATAAAAGCCTTAAATAAAGCTGTATCAGAAAGACGAAAAGAAAAAAAAAAATTATCAGAGACTATTTTAACAACAATGAAATCATTTGAAATAGATAACATGAATACTAAAAATGGACGGTTAATATATAATGTAACAAAACGTTCAAAACCATTAAATAAAACAAATCTTATAAGTGGTCTTGATATTTATTTTAAAAATGTTGATAAATCAAAAGAAATCTCAAAAATAATATTAGATAATAGAGAAGTTGTTGAAAAAGTACAATTACGAAGAACAATAAATAAAACAAAAAATAATTTTTCTGTGTAATTTATAATGATTCATTTAATAGTATTAGCATTTATTATGTTATTTGTAATAAATTATGGTATAAATATTTTTTTTCAATTATCAACAAGCGAAAAAACTACATTAGCCATATTAACAACGATTACACTTTGTTATTTTTTATACAAACAAAGAGATGAAATAGATCATATTGAAGATAAGTTTGTAAAATATTTAATGATATTTGTTATAACTATATGTATTTTTAAATTAATAGAATACTTATATTTATATGGTTTAAAAGGTCCAAATAGTATATTGATTGTACTATCATTAATGTTATTTGGGGTAATTTCAATTAGTATTTATTTGTTTAACGCTTCCTTATAATGTAAATGACAATAACTCAAATCTTTTTTTTTATTTTTTTTACATTGATACCCTTTATTAATACCAGTTTTTAATATAGCATTACATTTATTTTTATCTATATAATTTTTTGTAAGTTCTTTCAATTTGACATAATCATTTCGCAATAAATATTTTTCTATTTCATAATACTCATAATTAATACCTTTGATTGGATACATATTATCCTGTAACGCAAGATATCCACTATCATTTCTACAATATGGACATATTCTAATATTTCTAGAATTTTTAGATATGGCAGATTGATACGCCGATGAAATACATTGATAATGGAACATATGTCCACATTTTAATTTAATAGAAGTATTATCATGTACATCATAACATATTGGACATTCCTTATCCATTTTATAATAATAGCGTTTATTTTTTATATTATTTAAAAAAATAGTATTTATTTATACTAAGAATATGAATACAATATTAAAATTTAATAATATTAATATTGATTCTATATCTATAAAAAAACAAATAAATATTAGTAATGAATTTACTAATTATCCAATAAAATATAACAATAATAATTTAATAATACAAACCCCTATAGTATATCTTCCATTTGGTATAAATAAATATAATAATAAAAGTTATATAGATATATCTTTTATTAACTCATCTAAAAATGATATGAAACACTTCAAGACTATTATTTTAAATATCAACAAATATGTAAAAAAAAAAATAAATAGAAAAAAACTAAAATTTATATCAAGTTTTAAATGTACCGAAAATTATCCAGAACGTTTAAGACTATCATTTTATGATGATATATTAATATTTAGTGAATCAAAACAATTACTTAGTTTAGATTATATAAAATCTAAAATATATGTAAAACTATTAATTAGTCCCCAATTTATATGGACAAATAATACTTCATATGGAATTGTATGGAATATTTTACAAATGAAAATGTATTCAAAACCAATGTTAGATACGTATAGTTTTATTGATGATGATATAAATATTGACAAATATATTAAAATGTTTAAATGTGGAGTTCCACCACAGGCAATAAAAAATAAAATGAAAGTAGATAATATTGATCCAAGTCTATTAAACACATATTTACCAAAATCAGAATTAGATAAAGCCGAAGAAAAAATTCCATTCAAAAGACTAAAAAAAAAAGAATCAAATAATACAATAGTAGAAAATAGTGGATTTAGAATGACCATCGATCAATTACAAAATATTAAATTAAAGAAGACGAAATCCAAATCAAATCCACAATTTGTTATTACAGTAGATAAACTTAAACACATTAAACTTAAAAAAACTAAATCCATATCAAACCCACAATTTGTTATTACAGTAGATAAACTTAAAAATATTAAACTTAAAAAAACAAAATCAAGAGATCCACCTAAATTTACACATATGAATCCATTTGTTAATCCAGATGTATTATTAAAAATGAAAAATAAAATATTTAATTAACTTAATGATTATACTATTTATACTATTTATACTATTTATACTATTTTATATTTTAACAAAAACAAATATTTATGAAAAGTATAATGATGTAGAGAAATATTACAATAATAATACAACTATAAACAATATAATTGATAATAATTATTTTGGTAAAAATACTTGGCATACACCATTAAAATTTAATATAAATAATACAACAATAGATGAAAATAATTTTATGTTCGATATATCAAATTTGAAATCAAAAAAAAATCCAATAATTATAGATTATGGATGTGGGTTAGGAACCTTTTTGTCATTTATTGAAACAAAATACTCTACTTATTCTAAACAGTATAAATTATATGGTGTAAATATATCAAATAACCAAATTAATATTGCTAAATCATTAGTATCTAAAAATATTAATTTTATTAAATCAAATGGAAATAATATAGATTTAAAAAAAAATACATGTGACATTATTTTTTCACAAGAAGCAATCGTTCATCATCCAGAAAAAAAAAAATTATTTACAGAATTTTATCGTCTATTGAAAAATGATGGATCATTAATAATACAAGATTGGTTTTTATTTGATATACATAAAGCAAGTTATACTAATAATGATTATAAAACATACTTAGAACCCTTAAATACATATTTAAAATATTTACATGATATTGGATTTAAGTGTCATGTATTTACCCCAATTAAAACAACTATTATCAAAGATAATGAATTAAATTTAGGATTTACTAATTATGTAATAAAATGTAATAAAATGTAATAAAATGTAATAAAATGTAATAAAATGTAATTAATTTTCTTTTACAATATGAAATTTTTCATCATCTTCTATAACTAATACATGGACTTTACGTAATACTCCTTCATCACTATTATCAATGTCACCAAATGCTTTGGATGCCCCAATATCACATCTCCAAATACGATTATTATAAGATGAATTTATTCCTTTATTGTACATAAATTGTGGTGAGTGTCCCATAACCATACCTTTAATAATATTTGAATTGTTTCTTAGATTTTTAATATTTAGATTGTTAATTGTTTTATTGAATGATTGAATACTTTTCTCTTCACTCCATTCATCCATATCACTATATATTCTTGACCAAAATGGAGAATCACTTTCATTATCTGTATGATACAGATAATCTATATGGTTTGTACTATTTCCTAATAACCAATTTTTGATATGTTTATTAATATCATTTAATGAATATTTTTCGGCACATTCAGGCGATACAGCACCATGAACAAATAACCAACTTCCAATCTGTATTACTGAATATCGAGTCATTGCTAATCTTTTAGATAATATTCCACCTGGTTTAAATACTTCTAATCGTTCTTTGTATCCATATGGATATTTTGAATTACATTCATATTTTCCATTAAAAAAATTACCAAATTCATAGAATTCCTTTGGACTAACATATCTAAAATCACTATCCACATTCATTAATTCATGATTTCCAAATATACTAAATAAAGCACCTCCATTTTCTTTGGCTTCTTTATGTAAGTTTTCAAACAATGTTATAATTTTTAAATCGGAACCCTCATCTTTTACTAAGTCTTCATCTTCTTCAGAACACAAATTATTGTATAATTTAGCAGGACGTACACGATCAATTTGATCACCAAGTTGTACAACATATGTATCCCCACCAATCCATTTAATATTATTTATATTGCGAGTATTATTTGAAATTTTTTGATCAATTACACCTGCTAATTTCAATGCTTTTATTGCCACAGACAAATCGCCATGTATATCACCTATTGCTACCAATTTACTAACCTTTGGATACATACATCTATCAATATCATATATTTGTACAATATCATTTATAGAGGTATGATTTTTCTTTAATGACCGTTTTCTAAATGATGTAAATGATTTTGAACGTCTAATAGTTTTATCTTCAGTTGGTGTATTATTATTATTAATATTTTGTTCTGATTTAGTTCTGCGCATTTTTTTCAATGCATTTATTTCTTTCAAAATAATTTTTTTTAAATCATCTTTTTTTATATATGGTTTATTGAACAATGATTTATATCCCTTAAGTTGTATTTTAATTCCCAAATTAACAAGAGATTCTCGAGTCATTAAATCTATTTGTTTTAAACTCATATTAATATAATGAAATATAAAAAATATTATTTATAAACAAATCATTTTATGTTAAACAAACTAAATTATCTTCGAGATAACATAATGCTGTGAATTTTATTATAATTTTTAAAATGTTCATTATCATTTTTAGATACATTTTGTTGTCGTTTCAATTCGTATTCTTCAAGACGTAGTTTTTCTAATTCTATTTCGGCCACTTCATCTGGTGTAAGTTCGGATATATTTGTTCGTTCTAGTTTAAGTTGATTGACAGAATTATAATTTTTTAATTTTATATTTGTATCAATTAATCTACTAGTAGTATGCGCCTCTTTATAATCAGTATAATCTATAGATGATGTTTTTCCAGTATAATTATCTACTTTATCTTTACCAAGTTCTTCGCAATTATTTTCATGATTCATGAATAATTCCCTAGGATTTTTGTAAGTGACTACATTATTGGAAACTGTTACATTATTTTCAAATATAGTATTAAAATTACCATTATTTATTTTGTTATCTTTAATAATATCATCACTATCAAATTTTGTTGATTTAGACCAATCTCCATAACCATCATCATTAATGTCAGATATACGATTATCATCATATATTGTATTAAACTGTGATACATTAAAATTATCTTTCGAAAAATTTATGTTTGATTTGTTTGTTTTTCTTTGTACATCTAAATATTCGCGAGAATTATTTTTTAACTCATTGAATTGTTTATCATTTATCTTTAATTTATAATCTTCATACAACAATTTGAATGCATTTGTTATAATCTTAAAATTAGTTGAATCTCCATTATTCTTATCGGGATGTGTTTGTAAAGCATACTTTTTGTACTTTGATTTTAACCTATCTATATCAATCATTTCACTTTTTGAAAATCCATACAATTCATATGGATCAATATTAGACATATTTTGCTTATCACGATATATATTTGTTTCTTTTTTTGGAGGATCAATTCTAATAGACTGTTCTAATCTATCAAGATTTGATGGTCGGTTCATCTTGAATACAGATGAATCAAGATGATAGTTTGATTGGTCAAACACTTTATTTATATTATTTCCACTATTTCCACTATTTTGTTGAAATGTATTAACATAACTATACAGTTCTACAATGAAATTATTAATTTTATTAAATTTATGTTGTGGTATTTTACCATTTATTGATGTTTGTTGTTTCATTAATTTATTTAATGATTGTTTCACAACTTCTATATTATTTGGAAATATATTGACTTTCAATGTATTTTTTAAGGTTCCTAATTGTATATCATTCAAACTATATAGATTTTTTAATGAATTTAGATATTCCATTAAAAATAAAAAATAAAAAAAAATGACAACAATAAACTAATTATAACATACATATTAATTACACCATCCAATTCCTAATAAAATATATCCGACTATACCTAACAATAAACCTATTTTACATCTTAATTTCATTTCTTTGTATATTTTTAACCAAGCCTCATTTTGTTCTTTTGACGTTAAATGGCTTAACATATATGTTGATTTCGGATATAATGAATAATACAACATATTGAAACCAAGAGCAATAACAATAAATAAACAAATTTTATTAGTTTTTGTTAATTTATTAGTAAAAGTACACAATATTGCCAATATAACACCAATTACTAATCCTTGAATATATATAGACATTCGCTCTTTTATAACACTTTTATAAATTTGTTGCTGTTCATCATCTAACAAATTCATAAAATTTACAAAATTTTTAGATTTCTTACTTGCTAGCATAGTTACAATCATTGACCCAAGCAATGCTGAACCAACTAAACAATAACTAATACATTCCTTCATATAATTATATACAATATTTTATATATGATTCATTGATTTATATTATAGACACAGATTTCTTGATATATACTTTAGAATTTAATTTAGATTTAATATATTTTGGCATTTTTATTTTTTGGACTGCTTTGTTTATTCGGTCATAATCAATTAATGGTAATATAGGTTCACATTGCCAAAAATACCGTTTGTAATATGTATCAATATCATAATATGATGGATAATAATCATATATATCGGAATCCGGATTCATTAAATGACGATAATCACTACGAATTAAATTTTGACTCGTTTTTGGAAAAATAGACAATAACTGTACAACAGGACTATATGGTTGTGTTTCATTGAATTTTATAGAATTAATACAATATGTATCCATAGTATTTAATATATCTCTAAGAGACGGAGCATGTCTATAATTATATTTCCATTTCCATGATTTACATCCTTTAAAATAATAATCATATGTCCATTTTAATCCATCAATATAATTTTTACAACACATTTTAATATCATCATTATCGTATATATTCATTGCTTTATTATAAAATCTATATTTCCAATTTTTTCGTCCAATATCTATATAATCTTCTAATTCTTGATTTAAAATAGGATAATTATTCAATAAATCTATTTTTTTTTCATATTCATCAGAATATGGCTTTCTTAATTTAAACTTTTTCCTTTTTTTTGACATTTTCAATAATAAATCAGATTCATAGTTAGATAATTCATTTAAATATGCTTTTAAAAAACGCCAATTTATAGTATTTTTTTTCCTATTTACTAAATTATCCTCATATATTACATACATTTCAACATATTTATCTAGTAAAAATGTTAGACCATCATTTCGTAAATCAAATGCTAATAAATGTGGTAAAAAATCATTTCCTATTAAAAAACTAATAAAAATATAATCATCCATAAGATTATTCAATTTATCAGAATCAAATAGTAATGTACTATCAGCCAATAATATTTTTTCTTGTATATCTTTCACAATATAATATTTTAGAGTATCAATATCAAGATACAAAAATGAATCTAATACTGGTTTACCAAATTGTAATGCTTCTCTAAGCAAAAATATATTGTGTTTATGTGACACAAATGATAATATTATTAAATCGGCATCTAATCCATATATAACAATATTATTATCAAGTGTATTATTTTTAATAAATTCTAATATTTTATGTTCTCCTTCTCCAGGTACATATGAATCACTAAAATGTACCTCTATATTTTTATATATTTGTTTGTTGTTTATTTCATGAATAATAGATTTTGATAAACTATCCATAAATTCGGTTCCCGGTGAAATAGCATTCGTATTCCAATTAAAATTACATGTATCTCTATTTTCCTCTTTTTTAATTTGATCTATTTTCCCTTTTTCATATACTGTTTTATATCTACGCAATCTTTGTTGATTCATTTTAGCACATGGTGCTACACCATCAATTGCTATGTACAATAATTTAGGATTAACAATTGAAACCAATTTATAAATGTAATTCAACACTTCATTAATCATTTTTATCTCTACATCATTTTTATTAAAATTATCAACACTATATTCTTCTAATATTTTTCTACAACATGGATGAATCGCACAATTCAAATCTAAGAATAAACTGTCTTGATTCTCTAAATTTGATTTAATAATAGTTGGATATTTTTCAGAAATAATTTTGAAATACAATGGAATACCCATATCTAATTATTATATGCTTATTATCTTTAAACCATTGCCAACTTAATACATCAAATAAATAATATAATAAAATTGATTTAAATATAATAATATTCTATGTTAAAACAAATGTTATTATTAAATAATATAGAAGATTGGAAAAAATCATTTGACGGTAATAATAATACTGGGGTTGATTATGAGATAAAAACTGGAATATATATTTTACGAAATATTAAAAATATTAAAGGATTATACAATTATACTCAAAATGATAATATTGGTGGAACATCCGATATAGGTATATTATACATGAATGATAAACTAGAAAATTACTCTATTACAAAATATAAAGGAAGTTTATCAAAATGTATAAAAAATCCAAGCGGAAAAATATATAATACATACAAAACACCTGATACCGAACAACGAAACAATGAATCCTATAATTTAGCAATACATTATAGAGAACAATTCAAAGGAAAGATACCGAATAAAAAATGGAAAAGAATTAGTGGTGGAAAATGTCCAGGGTCTAAACATATGTGTGATTATTTATCAAAATTAGCATCAACTAATTGGAATACTTTGAATAATGATATAAAATTAAATAGGCTTAAATCATTATTAGATATAAATAATAAACTAAAACCAAATTCAAATGGAATTATATATTGGAATGAAAAAAAACAATCTATAAACATATTTAAATGGGTATTAAATATTAAACTTGAAGAATACCTAAATACTTATAATGATGGAATATACATATATCATGGAACAAGAGAAAATAATATACTTAAAACACAAGTAAAATATAATAATGGTATAATTGAAGGTATGTCATCTAACTTAGAACCATCTGAATGGAACATAAAAAAATCATCTAATTATTTATCATCTTGGAATTGTACCATACCTAATTTAGAATTAATATTCAAATTAACAACGATAGATTTAAACATGACCTAAAATAATGGTTCATTATTTATCAAAAAATTAGCACACCTTTCTATCATTTTAACATTTACAGCATTCCCAAACTGACTATATGCTATTTTATCTTCGTTGTGTATAATATAATCTTCTGGAAATGACTGTAATCTAGCACATTCCCTCGGAGTTAAATATCTAGATTTTGGGCCGTAAATAGGAATCATCGATGCCATTGCTACTAATGTTGGAGAATAATCGATATTTTTTATTCGTATACCACTACCCCTTGGTGACCATAAAACATTATTCATATTCATATTATTTTTACCTGTTTGCCACTCCATTTTTCGAACCGCTCCTAACCAAAGGTTATTATTTCTTGCTTCTATAAGCCAGGGGTGTAACAAATTATAATGTTTTTTATAAAAATCACGATTTTTTGTAATCCATGATGTATATTTAGTAAAAAATTCGGTTTGTTTTTTTTTTATAATTGCATTGTTTTCTTCTTCTGTTTTTTTTTTGTCTTTTTTTGTAACAGATGTATTATTACCATCACTGTCCCACCAATCAGTCCATATAGGGAATTTTGGTATAGAGATATTATTTTTGTTACATATATCAAGAAACTGATCCCATATTTTCTCGGTTACTTTCAATTTGTCTGAGATCATATATTTTGATGGTGAAATATCATCAATAATAGTATCAAGGTGTGTACTTTTTATATTTTTTTTTGATACTATAGGAATATCTGGCAATAATCCTAAATCTTTCCGTTTACAAAAAATAATAACTCGTTCTCGTGATTGTGGTACTCCAAAATATAATGTATTCAAAATAACTGGTTTTGTATATGTATTGTAATTCAAATTATCTAATCTATTTTTTATCACATCCCAAGTATTACCAGAATCATGCGTTGCTAGATTTCTTACATTTTCTAATAATATATATTTTGGTTTATGATACTCTATTATTTTACATATATCAAAAAATATATTACCTCGTTTATCCGAAAATCCCTTTTGTTCGCCCGCTTTTGAAAAAGGTTGACATGGAAATCCAGCACACAATATGTCAAACTTTGGTATTATAGTTATATCAATATTTCTTAAATCACCTTTAGGGGTCATATTGTGATTAAGTGTATAATTATCACGACAGTCTTTATTAATATCACTCGCCATAACACATTCAAACCCCAATTTTGTTAATCCATAATGAAATCCACCTATACCACAACATAAATCAATGAACTTCAGTTTAGATTTATCAATTTTTTTTACATTAAATCGTTTACCCATTAATATTAATAATATTTTTATATTAAAATAAAAATTAACAATTCAATTTTAATAATTACTAATTTATAATTTTTATAATTATGGTTTAGATTTTGATGTATTATATTTGTATATTTTCTTCCTAATATCCTCATAATCAATACATAATTCTCCCAAGTCATCTTTAATAGTATCTAATTCCTCAAATGTTAACGTTACAACATTATCTATAATATCTTTAAACAATGCCACTTTTTTATTATATCGTGAATTAAATAAATATTCCAATTTAGTATTTCCTTGATCTTTTCCACGTATTTCCTCCATATCTATACCTGCTACTAATTTAATATTTCCATCTTCACGATACAATACATTTTGCGTTCCTGAATCACCAATATTAAACAAGTATCTAAAATATAAATGCTGTAATGTTGCTAATTTAATATCTTTCGTAAATTTAGATGGTTCTAATGTTATTACATCACTAATCCTTTTAATTACACCTCTTGGATAAATCTTAACAGATTTAGATGGACTACTATTACCAAGTTTTAGTGCCATATCAGACAAGGATTTACTTACTAACTTAGTATCAACTAATTCAGATGTTGATTCATCGATATTTCCTATATTTTTATATACCAAGAAATAATAGCCTTTATAATCTTTTATTGAAAATGGCAAAACACTCTTCATTTTATATGGTATCTTTATAACACTTTCAACACATACCAATGCTTGGGTAAATTTGATACTATTCAGTAATTTTTTGTCATCAACTGTAAATGGTCCTTTATAGACATAACTTTGATCCATATAAACACTTTTTTTACTACTACTAGTTAATTTTTGTCCTTGTGGCAAATTCAATATTGTTTCGTATTCATCATCTGTCATTTGGGTAATAGTATAGTCATCTAAAGATATTTTCATAGTAGTAAATTTCTTTTTTTTAACATTAAATTTCTTTTTTTTAGGTCTCTTTAGAATTAAAGGACTAAGTAATGTTTCGTAACTATTGTTTGTAAAACTATATACACCTAAATCTATTATAGATGATATTTTTTTTGATGATTTTACTTTACCATTTTTATCATCAATATATAATTGTTTATATTTTTCCCCATTTTCATCTAGGATACATAAATCTTCATCTATAACTTTACTACCATGATTACCAAATCCAGCCAATCCAAATTTTTTATTAATATGATAATCTTCTACTACATAAGTTTCATTTATAATAATTTTAGATCGCGAAGTCATATATGTTTTTAGTTCCGATTTAGTCATTTTAACTCCGCTATATTTATTACTAAAATCTAATGTATCAAACTTCCAAACTATTAACATTAACCATACACCAAAGGCTCGGCGTTCAGTCATACCTTTTCTAAAAAACATTGTTTTTATAAATTCAAATAAAACCATAAATTGTGGATTTGATTTATATTTATCTTCTATAATTTCAAATAATAGAAATACCCCATCTTTTCTTCTATATCGTGAACCATAGTTTCCAGTTTTAGAATATAATTTTTGATAAATATCAAATATTCTTTCATCATTTTTAGCCATAAAATCAATAAATAACTCGCCATATTTCAATAATTCTTCAGAATCATTTTTTTTACTAAATTTTGCGACTTTATTAATACTAATAGACGTCAAATCATACTCAATATTATGATATTTCCACCAACAATTAATATAACTCACAATTCTTCCTCGTCGTACATGTTTAATTATGCCACATATTTCTAATACTTTAATCATTTTATCATCTAAATCTAATCCATCAATGGTATTAAATAATTTTATACAATAACATACTTCTCCAATATCATAACAAACGATCTCTTCCATTAATACAATTTTTAATCTATTCAACAGATTCGTTAACAATCCTTTGTTTTTTAAACCAAATAGCATCATTTCTATTACACACCATTCAAATTTATCGAATTTTTTACGACGATAATATTTACAAATACCACTTTTCAATACTTTACTCTTATATCCAAAATAACTACTATTATTAAATGTACCCGCTTTAATATTTTCGACTAATGAATCATCTAATCCAAGTTTTTCATTCATTTATACTGAAATAATACTTAATAAAATAAAACATTTTAAATCAATTTTAAATATCATTTATATCTTCATCACTAAATGATGGTATAATTTGACTATAATCATTCGAATTACTAAATTCAGTTACGTCATCATTACCAAATTCTATATCATTTTCTGATAATTCATTAATAGGTGGGAGATTAGAATATTTTTTTAAATATTCTAATTGGCTATTGTCATATTTATCTATAATATCAACTTTATTTTTACAAAATTCACGTTCCGTAACTAATACTATATCATTCAAATTAACCCACATACGCCGTCTCATTTTACCTCTTATTACTCCGATTTTACTATGTTTTATCCAATCAATAATTTTGTCAGATTTCTCATCATATTTTGGAATATAATAATCGAGATTGACACAACCACTACCGAGTATTTTCGTGACATATCCAAAAAATTGAAATTCATCTGGTAAATCTACCTTTATTTCTGTAGATACATTTTTCCCACGTCTATGTTTTTTTCCTCCTTTACCTTTGGTATTTGGCATTTTATATTATAGAGTATAAATTCTTAAATAATTTTATATCTAATTTATAATAATGGATGATCTTTTGAATATTAAGTTTATCCAACAAAGATATACTTTTTTATATAATACAAAAAAAAAAGTTTCATTAATGGAAACTGAAATATATAATAGACTTAAGATTCTTATGAAATGTAATGAATCTAATTTACAATTAAATATTATTTCTAATTATCTATATACAATCAATAACATTGAACTAACAAAATTATTAGATTTATACAATCCTATTAAATACAAAAAAACGATATTCACAAAATTAAGTAGTTTGAACAAAATAAATGATGAAATCAAAAAAATAATATATAAAATAGGATTTGATACTATTGATAATTTAGTTAATATCATATTTCCAAACTATAATTATATAAAAGATGAAATTCTAGAATTTATCAATAGTAATTTTGTACCAACTAAATGCGAAATATATAATAATATGAATCATGAATATGACATTACAATAATTAAAAATTTGAAAGACTATAATTATTCAACTATTACAAAAAAGAATAGTACATTATTTGAATATATAAATGGTGCTATTATTTATTTAAAAATAAATTCACACATATTTATTGTAACTGGATATTTTGTATCAGATTCATTAAATATTATACGAGAAAATGATATTATAAACAAAAAATACAACAATTTAATTAATATGTCTAAATTATGTAATATAAATAATTCATTTGTATTAAAATATATAGATCAATTATCATTAAGAGATTTAATTATATATTCTAACAATGATATTTTAGATAAAATAAAATCAGATTATTTGAAAATAAATAATTACAAAAAAAATAATATTTCATTTATTGTAAAAGATTTTTTGAACAAACACATTAAAGAACAACTTGAAGTAATAATTCTATTTTTATTGATTGATACTAATAATATTCAATACATGGCATATTTATTGTATGATTTAATAAATAATGATTCTTACTTATTAAAATCACAACCATTATCAGACCAAATATATCACAATTTACATTGGAGTTTAAAAAAAAATTTTAAAAATAATCATACTAAAATAGATAGTAACATCAAAAATATTAGTTTTAATATAGACGAAATATCTTATGAAAAAAGAATTTATTTAATGAATTGTAATGATTCAGTAAAACAAAAAGCTATCGATAAATACAAAGAAATTATTAATAAATCAAATGAAAATTCATCAAAATCACAACAATATTTAGATTCTTTGCTAAAAATACCTTTTAATATTTACAAAAAGGAAGAAATATTGTATTTAAAAGACGATTTAGAATTTAAAATTAAAAATGTAATTAACTTAGCATCCGATTTTGTATATACAAATAATATTGAGTATAGTTTTATTAATACTTCTAGTAAATTTTTATACATAAATATGGAAGATTCTATCAAATCCTTAGAATTATTCAATAATGTTATGAAAACAAATCAAAATATTAATACAATAATAGAGGCATATGTAAAAAATACAAAAAATATTGAGATAAATAAACTTGCAAAGACTATTATAAAAGAAAACAATTTAAATTATAAAATAATAAATTCTAAAAAAGAGTATACTATTATTTTACAAAAATGTTTCAATAATTTATCAATTAAAAATAAATCAAAATATATAAATTTGTTCAAAGTTAATAAAAAAAAAATAGATTATAATACAACATTAACAACTAAAATTAATAATTTGATATTAGATTGGAATTCATTCAAAAATGAACGTAAATCATACATAGAAAATGTTGATAAAATACTAAATAAAGCAATTTATAGTCAAGATGATGCTAAAAGAGAAATTAAAAGAATAATAGGACAATGGATAAATGGAAATATGAATGGATATTGTCTTGGATTTGAAGGTCCACCTGGTATCGGAAAAACTTCATTAGCAAAAAAAGGTGTAGCAAATTGTTTATTAGATAAAAATGGTAAATCCAGACCATTTTCATTTATAGCATTAGGAGGTTCAAGTAACGGGTCATTGCTAGAAGGACATAATTATACATATGTTGGATCAAATTATGGTAAAATTATAGATATATTGATTCAAACTAAATGTATGAATCCTATTATATATATAGATGAATTGGATAAAATTAGTAATACCGAAAGTGGAAAGGAAATTATAGGAATATTAACACATTTAACTGATTATGGACAAAATGAGCATTTTAATGATAAATATTTTTCTGGAATAGATATAGATTTATCGAAAGTATTATTTATATTCTCGTACAATGATTTTGATAAAATAGACCCCATTTTAGCAGACCGAATACATCGAATTAAATTTAATTTTTTACAAAAACATGAAAAGATAAATATTATTAAAAATTATGTTATTCCAGAACAATTAAATGATATTGGTTACAATACAGAATCAATAATTATTGACGATAATGTTATTGATTATGTTATTACAAACTATACATACGAAGCCGGAATTAGAAAATTAAAAGAAAAAATGTTTGAGATTATACGTGAAATAAACTTAGAATCAATTATGAATAATAAACCAGAATCTAAAATACATATCACTATAGAATACGTCAAACAATTATTTTCTACAAAACCACAAGTATATTTAAAAAAAATAGGAAATATAAATAAAATTGGAGTTGTAAATGGATTATATGCTACATCTCTTGGTATAGGTGGTATAATACCAATTCAAATAACAAAATCATTTAATAATAATAAAATGGATATAACAATTACAGGTCAACAAGGAGATGTTATGAAGGAAAGCATTTATTGTGCTAAAACTATAGCATGGAATATTTTACCTAAAAATTTACAAAATAATATAACTAAAAATAAAATATTTGGATTACATTTACATTGTCCTGAAGCATCTACACCTAAAGATGGACCATCTGCTGGTGGAGCAATTACATTAGCATTAATATCACTATTAACAAATATAAAAGTTGAACGTACTATTGGATTAACTGGTGAAATTGATATTCATGGAAATATTACAAAAATTGGAGGATTAGATTTAAAAATAGAAGGCGGTAAATATGCTGGTTTAAAAACTATTATAGCACCTTTGGAAAATAAATTAGATTATGATACTATGAAAATAGAAAAACCACAGGTTATTGAAAATATAAATATTATATTTGTTGAAAATATAAAGCAAATTATAGAATTATGTTTGGAAAAAAATGATATAATATTTAATTATTGATTCATACTTTTTAATATATCTATATTTTCAACATTTAGTGTATCTAAAATATGACCATTCGAATTTTTACATTTCATTGATTTATTATAATTAAAACTATTGATATCATTGTAAATATCACTAATATTATTATTTATACCTAAGGTTTTTATTGATATTTTTTCCGATTTTTCACCAATCCCAATATCATTTTTGGCAGTTATGAAAATATCATATGATGTATTTTTTTTTAATTCGGAAATTCTATATTGCTTTGTAGTATTAGTTGAATTTTCATTATCATTCAATAAAATTATTTTATAATTTTGATTTGTATATGATTCTTTAATTTCAATAACATAATTTGTTATTTTAAATAATTTAGAATCAGATGATTCCCATTCTAATATAATTGACGCATCATCATTTGGATCTATTATAGGATTTATAGAAACTATTTTTGCTGGGGTATTTAATCCATATGATGTATTTTTAAACCATGGACAATATGTTTGTTTTTTAGTTATACTCCACGAAGATGTATTATTATCTTGACATTTTAAACAAATAGTTTGACAATCTTTTATATTGCATGTTTCAGGATTTTCATTTTTACATGTTTCTATACATTTATTAATACCATTTGTTTCATCCCATGTTAACCAATTATCATAATTAATTCCATTTTTAGTACTTTCTATACTAAATGTACAATTCGCATAATTTTTATAACATTGATAATAACTACATAATATACTATCATTAATATTCATTTTCCATAACATTATTCGTCCAATATAACCGTCAAAATTACTGAATTTAATACTATTAAACCTAAGTTTTTTTAGTGGAGTAGCCGATGATGCGGTTGTAACAGTGCTATCTTCTTTCATTAAGTCACTCCAATCTTTAACTCTTATTTTTTTAGAATCATTATTAATATTTATAGTTATTGTATTATTATATATTTTCAAAACTACCCAAGTTTTATTAGACTTTGGAAAACTATTAATGTCTCCAATTTTATGAGTGATTTTTTCGTCTTTTCCATCATATTTAAAACTAAAATTACTTTTATTATATGACATTGTTATATTTTTTTTATCAGGTTGAGAAATTGTTAATATATTTGTATAGTCAATGTCGCTTGTAGCACCCCAACCAGTAATATAAAATCCTAATGTCATGGCATTAGTTAATTTTAAATTACGTAATTCTATAAATGATTTAGTCTTCGTGAATTTAAAATAGTACAGATCTGTATTATTTTGTATAGTATTTTTGGGATAATGTACTGGTAAACCTTCATCAACAGTTGATGGTATTTTGTATAATTTTATGTTGTCGGTTTCATTTCTTAAATCATTTGAAAAAAACCATTTCAAATCTGATCTATTACAATTTACATCAACAGAATTACTCCCACCACTACTAGTTATGCCACCATTGCCACCATTGCCACCATTGCCACCATTGCCACCATTGCCACCATTGCCACCATTGCCACCATTGTCACCATTGTCACCATTGCTAGTGGTAATACCACCACCACTATCACCATTATTACCACCACCACTATCACCACTGCTAGTGGTAATACCACCATTATTACCACCATAACTGTCGGCGTTGTAGCCGTAATCAGGGTATCCATTAGCAGTTTTGTAGTAGTAATCAGGGTATCCATTAGCAGTTTTGTAGTAGTAATCAGAGTTTCCATAGCCGCCATCAACTTTGATACAATTAGACTCAACCCATTCACATTCTGAGGAGTCGCTACAAGCATCCTCTCCCATCATCCCACACCCCGCCATAAACCCTTCTCTATTTTTGAAATAATATAACATTAAAATTATTAAAATTATTAAAATTAATATAGTAAAATGTATCTTAATCATTACAATATATAAATAAAAAAAAATCAAATATCTTCTATTATATCCATATTGATACTTTTTTTGTATGTTGTGAATGTTAATAAATTTGATAATTTTCCAAGACCCATTGGATTATATGCTCTTAATCCAATAGTATAAGATTCATCATTTATTAAATTATTAACTTCGTATTCACAATTCTTTAAACAATTAATACCATCAATTTTCTGTATATCAAGGCCTTCATTTTTTTTGTATGTTTTATAAATAAATAAAATATAACCTAATATATCACAATCTTCATTTATTTTACATGGTTTTCTCCAACGTATCGTCGCTTTAGTGCCATCATATGAAGTTGATGATAATGTAATAAATGCCATCCTTGGGGTTATATCTTTTTTACCATCTAAATTATAATTTTTTGCTATCCAATAACAATCATCTTCACAATTATTACATTGTTCATTACAATATTCTGAAGTACACCCATTTGTTAAATTACATTTATTTAAGCAATCAATTTGATGATTTGATGGATTAATTTTTGAATCAAAATTACATACTTTGACATCTTTACATTTTTCTTTACATATTTGTTCAGTACATGGTGAATTATTATTTGTAGACGTATTTCCTTTACATGCTCTTTTACAAATTTCACGCGTATAACCAATCGAATCTAATACTTGATATCGACATTCTTTTTTTAATAATTTATCTTTATCAAATATAAATCTACCTATATAGCCATCAAAATATTTCAAATTAGTATTATCTAATATATTTGGTTGACCAAAAATAATAGAATGATTTTTATCGAAAATACAATAATATTCGTCATTCCCATTTGTAAGTTTTTTTCTACATTCATTTGGATATGGTCCACATACAAATGATTTTGTACTACTTTGATCACATTTATAAATACTATTGTCGTCACCATTATAAAAACTAACAGAACCATTCAATGTTTTATATATTAATTCTCCACCTCTTCCACCATCATCAACCATATATGATAATTCATAAATAATACTTTTGTTATCTATCACCAAATACATATCATAAAGTATATGTTTATCTAATTTTAGATTCTTTATAATCACTTCATTAACATCATCAGCATTTAATCTATTTTTTGTTTTAATTACTAATGTTGCTCCCTCCCCTTTTCCTCCAGAATCACCAACACCCTTTATATATATTTCCCATAAATTTAAACTTGACCTTGCTATTAATTGTGTATCTAAACTATTCAAGAAAAATGTAAATTTAAAATTAATATTCAAACTATCAACATTAAATAATTGAATATAACTTTTTTTATAATTTGTATGTTCATACATTTTAGATGTATCAATAACAATACCACATTTGTACGAATCAATCCATCTACATTCACTTTCTGAATTTATTTTTTTACATGATATATCTGAAGTACATGGTATATCATTTCCAGATGAATTCTTTAGTTCAGTTATTATTTCATTTGCTTGGGAATCGATATTATATAGTTTCAATAATTGATTATCTATATAAATAGATATAGCAGAATTTGTTGGTTTTGTTTCAGTGTATTTTTCATAATTTATATTAAATAAAAAATATAACATAACAATTAATATTACAAGGAATAATAATATTTTATTCATTAATATATGTTAATATTATAATTATCTTTGATAGTATTTTTTTCATAAATAGAACCTTTAATTTTGTTATATTGAATATTATAGAATTCCTCATTTGAATTTACCAATACTCTATCAACTAATGGTATAAATGATTTATCTATATGATTTATTACAATTTGTGTAACATTTGAGGTTTTTCTTTTAACTACATCAGTAGTAGTTATCTTATCATAACTAACATAAATTTTATAAGTACCATTTTCCAATTTTCCTATAAAATAATCAACTATAACATGATATTTTTTATTTTTGTATGTGTAAATTTGTTTATTAACAACTACATATTCATTATTTATATTTTTTTCTAGTTTATCTAAAATAATATAATAATCATATACTTTCAATGAAGTTGGTTTTATCCAAGATATTTTAATATTATTTTTATCTTTTATTTCTACATTTATGCTAATTTCATTATCATATTCATTTTCTCCATCATCTTCCTCTTCGTTGGTTTCACCACTAAGGGTTGTTTCACCACTAAGGGTTGTTTCACCACTAAGGGTTGTTTCACCACTAAGGGTTGTTTCACCACTAAGGGTTGTTTCACCACTAAGGGTTGTTTCACCACTAAGGGTTGTTTCACCACTAAATGTATCTATTTTAGTATTGTATACATATAATAAAATAAAAATAAGAATTATTAAAATTAGTAATAGTTTCATTAATATTAATAAATATATTAATTATTACAATACGATTTCATTATTATAGCACAATTTCCAAACATTCAATGCCTCTTCCCTACCAGGCCGTTGTCCTCGTCCAATAATCTGTGTTGTCTTATCTTTATTCATTGAATGATACAATACAATATCAGTCGAATTTTCTAAATTAATTCCATTAGCACAATAATTCGCATTAAGCAATAATACATCAATTTTATCTGCTGAACTATAATCCTTATACAATCTGATTTTTTTGTTAATTGTATTTGTTGTACCATTAACATTCGCATACTTTATAGAATATTCTGATAGTAATGTCTCTATTTTTTCAAATGAATTATTGTAATCCGAAAATATAAGCATTTTGAATCTAGGATTTTTTATTTGTTTTTCCAATATCATTTTCAAATTATCAATTTTTGACAACAACTCATCAACTTCTTTTTTGACAATATCCGATACAATAATCATTGAATTCAAATCTATGGTTGCTCTACAAAATGGACAACATTTATTATGTATAAGCCATTGTGAAATACATTCTAAGCAAAATTTAGTATTACAGCATGGTGTCACCGATGTAGTTTTCAAATCATCATAACAAATAACACACATATCACTAGATTTCAACTTATCTTCAATTGATTTAATTTTGTGTGTTGTATCTGCTATTTTAATTTGTAAAGACTTAATACCATCAACCTTTGCCTTTTCCGAACACCATATCATTTCCATTTTCATTTTCATTTCTAAATTCAAGTTTTGTAATTTAATATTTAGTTTGTATGTAATTCCCGAAATCAAATCTTTTTCATTTAGAGTTTTACAATCCAATTTTTCTATAGCACCTTTAATATCACCTGCTTGTAAATGACTGATAATCTCTTGAGACGCATTTTTATTCAAAATATTAAGATAATGTGGTGTTTTACATTTAATTTGATTAAAACTATATTCTGGTAAATCAAATGATTTTCTAACAAATATATCATCATTTTTTAATACTAAATGCTTCTTATAATAATCACGATAACTCATAATATCCATCATAATATTCTTTATAAATCCACCATGCCGCAACCCTTCTATTACGGTTCTAATCATATATTCAGAATTATAACTATAAGATATATCCCCATAGGTATTTACCCAAACCGTTCTACTATATGGTGACAATAGAGTTTTGTATGATGATGTAACAAACCATATAAATGATGATTTTATTTTAATGGTGTTTAAATGTGAAATTTTAAGAATATCTGCCTCATCAAAAATATAGCGAGACATTGTATTACGCGAATCCCAATGTTTTACAGAAATTTTCATATAATCATTAAAACGTGTATTAGATACCAATATAATTTGTTTATTGAAAGACAAATATGTATCATCATTTTTTGTATCGTCAAATATATCAATAAATTGAGTCATTGATTTAGCATTATTTATACCATAATAAGATAAAGATGTAAATTTTTCTATAGTTTCACACCATTGTTTATAAATTGTATGTGGGACAACTATAATATTAATTGGTATTATTTGGGTTGGTAGTGTATCATTATGTTCTACAAATGATACAAGTCTTGATTTCATTGAGATAATTGGTAAACTATTATTCAATGTTGGTTTATTTGCTATTAATGATAACATAGATAACGTTTTACCACTACCAACAATATCACCCATTATCCCAAATTTACTTTTAAATTCTATTGTTGAATTATCACCATTTGGAATCATAATTGGTCTATTACTTGACATTTCCAAATCACTACATTTTTTTAGCAATGCTAATTGATGCGTTTTCAATTCTAGTTTAATAGATGTTGGTTGTTTTGCTAAAGGAAATGAATCATCAATAATGGTAGCATCAGAAATTGTATGATATATTTGTTCCATTTTATAGATTATGATATGTAATTTTAAGTTAAAATTAGATTAAATTTTATATTCAATTTTATATATGCTCAAAATATACTAAATACACATTTTTATCAACATAAAATACTGTATATAAATCATTCAAATTGGTTTTACTATGTATTATTAGGTTATCATATGTAGTATATTTATGTATATGATTTGTATTCCAATCAGACACTTCAAAAATATTAAAATTTAAAACTATTTTTATTTTTTTGAAATAACTATTAATTTTTGTAATATCATTTGGTTTAATTGTATTTAAATTAAACTTATTATTTTCATTTATAGAATAACTACAAAATTTAAACAATCCTTCCATAAATATAATAAGCAACATTTCGAAATAAGTTTTCAAATCACAATTTTCAACCGTTACTATATCATTTTGAGTGATAACCGAATCATTATATAGATTATCGGCAATTTCATAGGCATCCATTGTTTTCTCTACAACATTCATTTAAAATTATATATTTATTATATTATTAAATTTTATACTTATACACTAATTTATAACTAATAAATAATGTACTATATTATTTTAATTGTTTATTATTGTATAGGTATAATTTTTTTTATACTAAATGATTTTATAACATGTAGAAAAGAAACAAAATTAGATATTAGTTTATTTTCAAACTTACTAGAATCTGAATTATAAAATATTGCGTATATTTAATGATTAAACTATTAACATGTATTATAATTACTATACTATTAATTTCTTATTTAAATAAAGAACAATTTATATCAAATGACCCTAAAAATGGATTTAGTTGTGATCCTTATGGAACTCTTAAGCCAGATAAATCTTTCACTACATTATTTAAAACACAATGTTATAATGGTGATGTTGAATCTGAAGATTTAGATAATTTAGAACAAACACCGGAAAAAGTTAAATGTCCTCTTGGCACAGAAGAATTATCTGCAAATGAATCGGCAGCATCATTAAATAAAGCAATTTGTAGATAATTTAAAGATTATATATATATATATTGTATATGAAGGGAATTGCCGATATTATTGTGTATCTTTTGAATCTTTTAGATAATGATGAAAAAAGAACATTAATTTGCGAATCTCCAAAAAATATATTTTTATTAGGATTTTATTATTCAAAAATAGAAAAATCTATTATGAATTCTAAAATAAATGAAAAACTTAATATAGATGAGTTTAGCAACTTAATAGAAAATGAGGATTACTACAAAATTTTTACTTATATAGAAACAGTTAATATATACTATGATAATATGATGTCAAAATATTCTTTTTAAATATTGTACTATAATATGATTATAATTTTAGCTACATTTTTATTACTAATAGTATTTTCTATATTTTTAGTTGTAATAACACACAATAGTAAATTAAAAAATAGTAAATTAAAAAATAGTAAATCACATAAATGTGATAAATCAATTACAGAAAAAGAAAAACTATATTTATCACAAAACCAAATTCAAAATATAACATATCCATCAACAAACTATAAATGGGGTGGATTTGATGCTAATAAACCAACAGTATCAACTAAATTTAAGTATATATAATATATCTTTGATTATAGATTTTTTTAAGTTGTGTGTTTCTTTATTGTCTCGATTATCTTTGATATAAGACGATAATTTATTCTTAATGATATTTAATATATTTAATTGTATATTATATTTTTCTGTTTCGAAATAATGAATCAAATTTGTTATTTTTAAACTATAATACAAATTTATTCCATATATTTCAAATTGGTCATCATCTTTAATTATCATATTCATCAAATAATTGATTTCATAATACAACATTTTATCACCAATAACCAACAAATAACCATTATTTTTTATAGTTGGTTCATCTATTTTGTTTACTCCACTTATACTATCTATTTTATACCATTGTCCATTTATTTTTTTATTTGTCCAAACATGTGAACTATTAAATTCAAAAAAACATTTTATATTATTTAATATAGTATTGTAATGTTTAATATTAATACTACACCGTATTCCATTATATGAATTAAGTGGTATTAAAAATAAATATTTATAATCTGTTTTTTCTAATATATAACTAATTATACACCTTCCTTCCGAAAAACCGTCCATCGATTGTGTTTTTAATCCATTAATCATATTATCATACTCATTACAATAATGTAAAAATTGTGATTTGTCTATTTTTTGAAATCCAAAATAACCATTAATAGAATGCATTCTACACAAATCTCCAGATTGCTTCTCATAATAAATAGTTCTTTCCATATTCTAATTATACAAAATTTAATATTTTTTATCAACTAACTTATTTGTAAAATGTATTAACTTGATTATTGACTCTAACAAAAGTAGCACATTTACTAATATCTTTCAATTTGCTTGCCCCAATATATGTACATGTACTCCGCATCCCACCTAATATATTTTGTATCGTATTCTCTACACTACCTTTATATGCCACTTTTACTGTTTTTCCTTCAGATGATCTATATTTAGCAACACCTCCATGATGTTTATTCATCGCAGTTTCCGAAGACATTCCATAAAATAATTTGAACTTGTCTCCCTTTTCATCTTCAACAATATCACCTGGACATTCATCATGTCCAGCCAACATACTTCCAATCATAACAAAATCTGCCCCACCACCAATCGCTTTACTAACATCTCCTGGATGACATATACCACCATCACTCACAATCATTCCATTTAAACCATGCGCAGCATCACTACATTCTAATACTGCTGAAAATTGTGGCAATCCAACACCTGTTTGAAGCCGAGTCGTACACACCGCCCCACTGCCAATACCAACTTTGATAATATCTACACATCCAGATATAATAAGTTCTTCTACTATTTCTCGTGTCACAACGTTGCCAGCAATCAACGTTATATTGGGAAATGTGTCCCTCACCTTTTTACAAAATTCAATCAATTTGAACATGTAACCATTTGCTACATCAATACATATAAATTTCAATTGTATATTTTGTGCTTTTAAAACCGACACATTTTGTATCAATCTATCATAATCTTTATCTAATATTCCAGTACTTAATATAAAGTAATTGGAATCATATCCTTCTTTGACCGCATTTACAACATCCATTATATCTATATATTTATGTAAACATGTCAAACATTTATGTTTTGAAAGTGCTTTAAACATATTAATATTAGATATTGTATCCATATTACTAGATATAATAGGTACCCCAGTCCAGGTTAGTCCACTATATTTAAATTTAAAAGTCCTTTCTAATGAAACTTCACTTCTCGAACTTAAGGTTGACCGCTTTGGACGAAACAAAACATCACTAAAATCTAACTTAATATCGTTATCTATTTTCATATACTTTACATTATTCTAAATATCTCTAAATCAATTTATTATTTAATATAATAGTTAATTATAAAAAAATATCTTGAATCTAAATGACATTCAATGTTCAAATATGTAAAAAAAACTATTATCATTATTTAATGGCATATAATTTAAATAATATAAATGAATTAACTAAATCAGGCGTCACTATTCTAAAAAAATGTTATAATAAATATGAAATAAGATATATGACAGACATCGCATTGAAAATACACACACAAACAAATACATTATTGAATTCATCGATTATTCCAAAATGTAATTATAATTATATTAATTTATACGATAAAGAATACCGTACACAAAAACCATGTTACTACATAAATGATAAATTAATACTAGAAATCGAAAACGGACGACTGGATATAGAAATTGATAAAATATTTCCTGAAATTCAACCCATTAAATCAATTATTAACTCGTTTTTCACAAAAGATTACAGTCATACTTGGGGTATTTTAACATCCGATTCAAAATCGGTTGATGGACCATGGCATAGAGATGTAGTAAATATATGTGGCGAATCATCATCTGATGGTACATATGACGATAGTAATATGGTTCATAATTTTGATCCCTTTTATTTTACAGTGTTAATACCATTAGTAGAATTAAACAAAAATAATGGATCAACCGAATTTATATTAGAAAGTCATAAAAGCACCTACACTGAATCAATTGGAAAAAAACATATTCAATATGACACAGAATTAGGGGATGTTATTATATTTGATGGACGTATTTTTCATAGAGGATGTGCCAATAATTCCACACAATCACGACCAATACTATACATCATTTATTATAGAAAATGGTATAAATAATCATTATTTATCTTTTTCTAGTTCCTTTTTTTCCAATGTTTTTTCTTTTACACGTTGTAAATGACGAACACCTTTATTTGTATAATTGCCATACAAATCTTTAGTTCGTTTTGCTTTATTTATTTTTTTTGCTCGTTGTCCTGGATTGTTTGATTTAGGCATCTTGTTTGTATACAATAATACAAATTATTTTAAATCAATTTTATTCAAAGTTTAGTGCAACATTCCGTACAAACACACGTATGGTTACACTGTTTAAAATACACTTCCACATTATTTTCTAAACATACACTACATTTGTCACTATTTCCTTTCAATGGTAGTAGATCATTCATTTTATTAATTGTTCTACATAATGGACATTCTATTTCTCTACTACTAATATAATTTTGCAATCGGTCGGTTATATTTTCACATCCACCTAAAAATAAATTTAACACATCTATATCATCAGCACTAGGTCCATATTGACCCCAACTATCTGGATGCATAAACAATCCCGATACAACTAACATATGGTTAGAATCGTATTCACATTTAATAAAAATTTTACATCCCATAGCAAATGGTTCAGTTTCAACGTAACCGCCATTTACACACATATCATTCAACACTAAATGTTTTAATATAGTATTATAATCATAATCTTTTGTTATAGGATAACGTCTATTTAGTTCTTCTATAGACTGTATAATACAATCTTTTGAACCATGATTTCTATAACATTTTTTACAATTATGTGATTTAGAATTATGGGTTTCTTTTGATTCACAACCATCAATTTGACAATGAACTGATGGGTCTAATGTTTCGTGCCAATATTGTTCTAATTCATCTATTTTAGTTTGATTTCCACATTCAATTTGACCATGTCCATATTGTTTACATGTACCACATAGATGTCCCTTTGTGGTATGTGCATACGGAAATCTACAATGTTTTACTTTACAACTCATTGGAAATTATATTAAATAATAATATATATTGTAAATCAATTTTATAAATTCATCCACGCAACTTAAGAAGTCTAATACTTAAATTATCATCTATAATTTTAACTAATGTTTCATTTATTATTTTAAATTTTCTTAATATAGATACATTGATATTACTTTCATAATACGGAACTTCGAGCATTATTTTTAATATAGTTTTTGTTGTTTTGTCATTTATATCATTTTTTTCGAATTGACATAAATGTGTTAATAAAATATGTGGATTCATTTTGTTTTTCTCTATAACATTTTTAAAAATCTTAACAAAATTACTATTAATTTCGGTTTGTTTAGATTGAGTTAACATAATATTATAATACAATTATTATTTAAGTTGATATATATAAAATACTATAATGGATTTGTTATTATACAGTTATATTATAACTCATGGGTATTTTGATATATTGTATTTTGATACTATAGTTTTTGATACCATATGTTATATATTTATAATATTTAATATCGTTCTATTATACAATATTTTCCCTAGTTATACCATATTTGCTACACTATTTATGTCTATTATTCATTTTTCAACTGATTTTTCAATATTATTAAATAATAGTAACTATATTTATGCTTTATTTTTAGGATTATTGTATACAAAAAAACAAATGATACATTGGTTATATATATTAAATTATACACAACTGCCATTAGAACATCTACAAAATATTATCACCTCTATACGATATATATGTATGATAAATAGTATATTATTTTTTGCCAACAACACACTACTATCAAGCCTTAATTACATCATAATAATGTTAATGACTCAACTAGTAAATCCATTAAATACTATAATATTATATTTAGCATTAATTCATACCCCATTATCGATTTCACGCTTTCCATATACAAAAACAAAATATATATTTAGCATATACTTAATATTAATGTATTTTCATATTTTAGTATTAATATTTAAAATAGATATGATAAAAAAAAATATTCCGATTATAATTGGAGTCCTTAATACTCATATACTATTTCATTTAATAAGATAATAGTTTTTGAATTAAAATATTATATATTATATATTATATATGCGTAAAAAAATTAAATATAGATCAAATAAAAAATTAAGTAAAATCAAAAAGGGAGGGCACTGGTGGTCGTCAAAGAAAGCGAGAGAGTGTGAGATAGAGCGAGAGAGAGAGAGAGCAGAAGGAGGAGGAGGAGGAGGAGAACCAGAGAATAAAGGAGAGAGTGAGAGTGAGAGAGGCCGAGCGAAAAAACATGATATCTAAGTACCATAATTTATTATGGAAAATGAAGCATCCCAAATTGACTCTGGTGAAAGCAATAACGAAAGAGTTAAAAAAAAAAGTTACAACGTCGACTAGCAGCAACGAAGCGGAAGAGGAAATGGTTAACTGCTATAAGAAAAAGCCTGTCATCATACATTCCAAAGATAAAAAACAAATCACCGTCAAGCGAGACTGGAAACGACCCGGTATATATTTTAAGTTAAACGAAGAAGATAGGATGAAAGACCCACACTGCGAGATAGACCCTTCACTAATGAGGAAGAAAAAGGTGGTGGTCTGTTGTAAAGATGATGATGATCTGGGTCCGGACACGAATTACTGGGATGAAGAGGATTACTTTGTTAATTACCACGAAACAAAGGAAGATAGAGGTAAAGCGAGAAATGACCAGTATTACATTCAAGAATTCTATAATTATAAGCCAAACTCTACTGTTTTTGAAACCGCCCATACTCTTGGGAAGAAGACCCTGATGGGTACACCCGAGTCCCGAATCATTCCAGATGTGAAAATCGATGACTACAAGGAATCAAACCTTCCAGATAGGAAGATAAAGTTCGACTGGAACCAGCACGTTGCTGGCTGGAATGCCGATGTTGATATCAGTGTTAAAAAAGGCGACATTGTAGAAATTTTGAGAAGATCCACTTTAATATCCAAAGATAAAAGATGGCGGGAAGATTGGCGGGAAATGTGGGAAAAAATACCAGATGATACGGACCTTGAAGGCGGGCGGTTCCACGTAAGGAAGGTTGGTGGCGATGGCGATGTCGGTCTCGTGCCGGTGCGTGCGTGCATGGATGAACCCAATCCTTTAATTTAGTATAACTAGTTTATTATATCACTATTTTCACTATTAGCTTTACAACTGAATTGTATAAATTGTCTTTGTAGGAATTTTTGAATATAATTTAGTGAGAATGACGATATCCGGAAGAAATTAAACGAATTCCTTTATATATAAATTGGTACGTTTGAATATGATGTATCGCATCTATATTAAAGAAACCTTTCATCATTAATACATCCTCACTAATAAGATAATTATGTATTAATAATACTGTTTAAGAGTTGTATATTGGATATTCTTTTTCTAAAAATGTTTCTAAAGCCATTAATTTGTAAACATATGACTCATTTACAAAGGTTACCATATCTCCAATACTGAAAAAAAGCTGAAATCTTAATGTACCTCCTAATAAAGCATTTGTTCACCTGATTTTAAATATATTTTGCTTCTATTTAATTTCCAATCTACATGTATTTTAGTTTCAACTAAATCATTGTCATTTAAAGTATTGTAATATAATCGTCCAAATTGTCTTGGAAAGAAATAGCCTGGATTGTTGTCAACCTTATCATAACTAGTATTAAATTTACAATATGCTCTTTGTTGATTATCAATAAAATCAATAATATTATAATTATATTGATTATGGATTTACATAAAAGTTGTATATTATCTTTCTAATTGGTAGTTTTTGTAGATCTTCATATTCGTTCACTTTAGTTGATTCAAGCAATATAGATACTATTGGATGTTTTAGTCCATCAAATTCATATAAAATTTTAACAATAAGTTAATATGGTAGTCCACCAATATATCTTAACACATTCCAATACAATGATACTGTATTCATTTTTAAACAAAAAATATAAATATTTTAAAGTTATATTTTACAATCCTATACATTCTGTGTCTAAATTATCAATTTTCGCCATATCCAAGATACTTTTAATTTTTGATTATTTTTTGGTTTTTTTTTAATTTCCAATCAATATTCAATTTAGTTTCAATATCACATTCATCTGTTTTTGTACTATAATACAATCTTCCAAATTGTCGTGGAAAGAAATATCCTGGTTCTTTATAATGAAAGTATGATGTACATTCACGAAAATAACAACATTGTTTGTTATTCATGTAATTAATAATATCAAGACCAAACAAATTGCTATATTTTTCTTTATTCAAATAAAATTTATAAATGGATTTACTAAATGGTAGTTTTTGTAAGTCTTCATATTCGTTCACTTTAGTTGAGTTGAGCAAGATATTGACTATTGGATGTTTTAGTCCATGAAATTCATATAAAATTTTAACAATTAACTCTTCTGGTAGATTACCAATCAGAGTTAACAAATGCCAACACAATGATAATGTATTCATATTTGATTTACAAACAAAATATGTAATAAATAAAAATCAATTTTATAATACAATTACCTCATATTAGATTTAATATTTCATTCTATTTTTTTAGTTTCGTTTATAATCACTATTTCAGTTTCCTTTTCTATTTTATCTTTTATATTGGTTTTAGTATCTTCAAAATTATCTTGAAAATTAATGTATTTATTATTTCTCTCATTTATATTACCATAAGTAGTATCTATCATCATATATCCTTTATCTACTAAATCCTTTACAACACTCTTTTTTTTCCGCAATTCCCATATAGAATCATTCCAAACTAAAGCATAGGGTTCCTTTTTATTTGTTATTTTAACATTGTGATTTTCGGGATGTTCCGAATCAAAGTGTAGCATCTTTATTAACTCTTGTACACTGTCATACGGTCTATTTAACAACTTTTTAATTTTTTCAACTGTCAAATAATCAGTATTTTCTTTTCCATAGTTATTAACAACTATAATATTATTTGTATTATTTGTCACATTTCCAACTTTATCTATTAATTTCCCAATTTCTTTTTCTAAATTCTTTTTTTCTTTTTCTAATTGTTTAATTTTATTCGTCATTATAGAACTATTTTGTTTACAATAATGAAGTTCATGGCGCCTTTTATTTGGTTTTGTTTTGAATATTAGGTGGCAAAAATCACATATATATACTAATCCATTTGTGCTCATTTTGTGCTCATTTGTGCTCATTTTGTGCTCATTTGTGCTCATTTTGTGCTCATTTGTGCTCATTACCATAGATGATAATGAAATATTAATATTTCCTAAATGTTTCTTAGTTTTAAGGTGTCTATTATAATCTCCTTTTAATTTAGAAGAAAAGTTACAATATTCGCAACTATATAACACCATTATATTATAATAATATACTATTTTTTTTTCTTTAATATGTTTTTCATGTTTTTTTCATGTTTTTTCATGTTTTTTTCATGTTTTTTTCATGTTTTTTTCATGTTTTTTCATG
>Ga0257126_1000463_pt1 | contig 33230 bp, 28 predicted proteins | sample SI060_120mmetaG_FD_190151 | JGI IMG/M metagenome (GOLD analysis project Ga0257126, IMG submission 190151) | Marine microbial communities from Saanich Inlet, British Columbia, Canada - SI060_120m | ecosystem: Environmental > Aquatic > Marine > Inlet | place: Canada: British Columbia | collected... | reverse complement strand
AATGTGCGGCCCACTATTTCCCGAATTGTGCAGTTCGTAAATGATCCTAACCCTGCTTTGGCAGATGCGGGCGTTACCAATCCGGTTCCTGAAGTGCAAATTCGTGAAATCGAATCCATATTGAAGGTCTATAGCGGGCAGATCGCTGTGCTTGGCGGACTGATGCAAGATTCATTGGAAGTAGGTATTGACGGTCTTCCAACCCTGTCGCGGTTGCCAGGTGTGGGTGGCTTATTTAGCTACCGCAATGAAGCAGCTGTAAAAACTGAGTTGTTGATATTTATTCGCCCCATCGTCGTTCAGCAACCTTCTTTGCAGGGTGATCTGAATGAATTTACCGAATACTTACCAACGGAAGGCATAAATTTCCGAAATTTAGAGAGCGAATTTGGGTTTCAATAATTCAACTCAAAGTTGAATTTTGCGCTCCAATTAAACTTGCTGTGAAAGCTGAACGGGTAACCAAATGAGTTTGTTGATGGAAGCCCTGCGCCAAGCTGAAGAGGCTAAGCGTAAGGACAGCGAAAAATCTGGCGTGGAATCAAAAAAGCGCCCGCAGGAGGATGATCCCGTTCAGGAAGAATCCGCGGGAGAGCTCGGCCTTGATGTGGAGCAACCACTAGCAGAGCCTGAAGTCGAGTCGAAGGATTTACAGACAGATTTTGATGCTGCTCTGGCTGAGGAAAGTGATATTCAGACGGACGCATTGGAATGGGAGATTGATTCAGATTCGTCGAATCTGGATGCAACGGCTGAAGTTGACGACGACCAAGAGAGCTCCGTTTCAGATCAGCCCAAGGCGACAGATGACTCTTGGTCAGACCTTGATCTGCACCCTATGCAAGTTGAAATTGCAGAGGCGTCTGAACCGGTCGATCAGGAACCCTCTTCAGATTCGGTTGATATTGCCGAGCCACCGGTCGAAACTGATTTGCACCAGAGCTCATCTACTCCCGGTGATACTGCGCCATCTTCAGACAAAGCATCTGCACAATCTCTAGATAAATTATTCACCGGTGAAACTAGTGGCTCAGAAGATTCGAGCGCCGCTGGCATCGCAGAAGAGCATCCCAAAGAGTTAGACGAAGCTGAAGTTGCTGCTTGGAAATCGCGAGCGAAAAAACTGACTTCTTCAAGAGACTATCGGCGAGTAGCACTGGTAGCACTGATACTTATCTTTTTCATTGGCGGAGGCCTATTTTGGTACTTTGGCTCAGACCCTGCGCCGACAGTTGCCCCAGTAGCACAAGATAGAGGATTTCTAGGCGGGCCAGAACCGCTTGAACTGTCTGCGTTAGATGAACCAGTGACAGTTGAGTTGGGCGAAACACAAACCGGCGGCAACGATTTAGAAAACCAAGTTCCCGCAGTAATCTCGACGTCGCAAATTGCTAGCACAGAGGACGGTTTTGTTATTGGCGGTGCCCTAGGTGATGAGCTGCAGGCTGATTCAGTAGGTTTTCAGACCGGCCTAAGCATTGCGGAGACATCGCAGACAGAGGTTTTTAGCATTAGCCCAGCTACTCAATCGTCAGAATTGGACTCGCTACGAAGGGAAGCTGCTTCTGCGGCTCAAGCTGGCTACCGCGCTCACGCTCGTGAGCAATATGAGTGGCTGCTAACCGCTGAGCCAAATAATACTGAGGCCTTAATTGGTTTGGCCAGGCTCGACAGCGAAGCAGGCAATTTGCAAGCAGCGCGGCAGGGTTACTTAAGGTTGCTAGAACTTGATCCGGCTAACCCAGTAGCTCAGGCAGGACTTCTGGAATCCAGCCAAGCAGGCGATCCTTTGAGTCGTGAAGCTGCACTTATAACTTTGCGGTCTCAGCACCCTGACATCGCCGCTCTGCCTTATGCGCTAGGCAACTTGTTTGCTTCACAGCAGCGCTGGCACGAAGCCGAAGGTGCCTATGCGTCAGCTCTTGCTACTGCCAAATCTTCAGGCTCGCAATTGGTTAGTCCAGATTTTTCTTTCAATTTAGCAGTGGCTCTGGAGCAACTTCGTAAGCCAGAACAAGCCTACACCTACTATCTTGAGGCGCTTGAAAGTTCTAAAAGCATCGCGCCCAGTTTTGACTTGGAAACACTCAATCAGCGGATAGCACATCTCGGGCAACGGCTGTAATGACTGAAGAACTTTTAGTGGAGCCAGTCCCTGAGAGAAAGCGAATCGGTGAAGTTCTGCTGGACGAAGGCGCGATTACCCAGGATCAGTTGAGCATTGCTCTTCGTGAACAGCGTAATTCTGAAAAGCTGCTCGGTGCAATATTAATTGATTTAGGATTTGTCACCGACTCAATTGTTCGCGACGCGCTTACGCAACATACCGGCCAGCAAAGCATCGACTTATCTGATGCTGTGCTCGACGCCGAGTCGATTAAACTCGTTGATCAGGCTCTCGCCCGTCGCCACACGGTTCTGCCGCTTTCCTACGATCGTGACCAGCACCATCTCACTCTGGCCATGGCAGACACCTACAACATCGTCGCTCTGGATCAAATTCGCGCACATAATGATGCAAGCCTAAAAATCACGCCGATACTGGCTAGTGAAGAAGCCATAATTCGAATCATCGAGCAGTTCTACGGTTTCGATTTATCCATTGACGGCATTCTTCACGAAATTGAAACGGGCGAAATCGACTTCGATAGCATGCAGGATTCGGACAAGGGTTATAGCCATCCCATGGTTCGCCTGATTAATGCCCTGCTAGCTGATTCGGTGCAGCGCGGTGCCTCAGACATTCACTTTGAGCCAGAAGAAGCCTTCCTGCGAATTCGTTACAGAATTGATGGGGTCCTGCGACAGGTGCGCAGTCTGCACATCAGTTACTGGCCTGCCATGGTGGTGCGTCTCAAAGTAATAAGCGCAATGGATATTGCCGAGTCTCGCATTCCTCAAGATGGTCGAATCTCTCTATCTTTGGTTGGTCGACAAATTGACTTTCGGGTGGCTTCGCAGCCAACAACTCATGGTGAAAACGTTGTTCTGCGTATTTTGGACCGCAAGAAGGGCATTGTGGCTATGGAAAACCTGGGTCTTACCGAAGAAAATCTATCTTTGATGCAGTTGCTGTTGGCGCGTCCAGAGGGAATTATTCTGGTAACCGGTCCCACAGGTAGTGGTAAGACAACTACCCTCTATTCGGTGTTAAGCCATATGAATACCGAGGGTGTAAATATCATGACCATGGAAGATCCGGTTGAATACCCTATGAATCTTATTCGGCAGTCCTCGGTAAACGAGGGTGTGAAAATGGGATTTGGCGAGGGGATTCGCTCCATGATGCGTCAGGATCCCGACATTATTTTGGTGGGTGAGATCCGAGACAACATCACAGCAGAAATGGCATTTCGCGCCGCAATGACGGGCCACCAGGTATTCTCAACCCTGCATACCAACTCTGCTATTGGTGCCATCCCGAGACTATTGGACATAGGCATTGTTCCCGATTTGATTGCTGGCAACCTAATCGGTGTCGTGTCCCAACGTCTCATTAGATATCTGTGTACGGATTGCAAAGAGGAAGTAGAAGCTTCTCCGGTGGAGAAAAAACTGTTGGGGGTTTCTCACCGCAAGGAAGCAATCAAAATATTTAAGGCTGCCGGTTGTGACGCTTGCGAGAATCAGGGCTATCGAGGCCGGCGCTCGGTCATTGAGATTTTGAAAGTTACCAGTGAAATGGACGATCTGATCGCCAGTCGCGCTACCACTCGGGAAATCCTTGCACTTGCCAAATCTCATGGGTTTAGCCCAATCGCTGATGATGCCTGTCGCCGGGTTCTGGATGGATCCACAACCATGGATGAAATTTCCAGAGTTGTAGATCTGACCGATAGGCTTGTGGACTGATGGCTCTGTATAAATACAAAGCGGTAGATCGCGAAGGCAAAATGCGCTCGGGCAATCTCGACGCGGCCAACGATGCTGATTTGGAAAAACGCCTGTTAAAGCTCAAGCTTGAGTTGGTTCGTGCCACCATAACTGTCGAACGCAGGACTTCCATTGGTCAGCCCAAGGTCGACAAAAGAGAGTTGATTCTTTTTTGTGTGCATATGGGCCAGCTCACTCGTGCCGGAGTTCCTTTACTGGATGGATTAACCGACCTCAGGGATAGTTTGGAGCATCCTCGATTTAAAGAAATTGTCGCCAATCTTATCGAAAAAATTGAAGGTGGCAGTACGCTCTCTGAATCGCTGGAAGAATATCCAAAAGTATTTGATACGCTCTTTGTAAATTTGATCAAAGCCGGTGAGGCCAGCGGGCAGTTACCCAGCGTATTTGATTCTTTGGCAGACATGATTAAGTGGCAAGATGAGCTTAGTGAGTCCACTCGAAAATTGCTGGTGTCGCCGCTATTTGTAGGTTCCGCGGTGCTGGCAGTTACCGTCTTTCTAATGGTGTATTTGGTGCCTCAATTGGTGGAATTTATCGTCAATATGGGAGAAGAATTACCCATACATACGCGCGCACTGATTTTCACCTCGGACACCATGATTGAGTATTGGTACGCTTGGCTAATTGTGCCTCCGGTGACCTTTGTCTTGGTTAAGATATTGATTGCCACAAACGAAAAAGCGCGCTACCAAGCGGATGCGATAAAACTTGGTGTTTGGCAAATTGGCCCTGTATTAAAGAAAATCACACTTTCCAGATTCGCCAACTTTTTTTCAATGCTTTATGCCGCAGGTATTCCGGTTTTACGCAGCCTCGAAATTGCTGAAGGAATTGTAGACAATAGGGTAATTCGCGGTGCCTTGGAGCAAGCTCGGCAAGATATTGAGCAGGGTGAACCAATCTCCCAGAGTCTGGCTGGCACAGGAATGTTCCCGCCGCTAGTATTGAGGATGCTCAAGATTGGTGAGACCACAGGGCAGCTGGATAAGGCTCTCCTGAATGTGAGCTATTTTTACGAGCGGGATATCAAAGATTCTATCGACAAGGTGCAAGCATTGATTCAGCCGACCATGACTGTTGTTTTGGGTCTTCTGCTGGGCTGGGTAATGTTGTCTGTTCTAGGTCCGATATACGGATCTCTGGCCAATATTCAAGTATAGGAAGCATCTGTGAAAACGAAGTTAGCAGGTCAAACAAGAGCCATCATCCTGATAATCAAAGATTATCAGGTGCAGCTGATGCTTTGGGAAAGCGCTACTCTTTCTATGCTGGATCATTACGCTGATTTTCAGGAAGGTCAGGAGCGGTTTGATCAGTTGCTCTTGGACTACTCTGACTACCCCATAGTCATATTGAACGACGTTATTGAAGAGAGTTTCCGAAACGAGACAGTTGTGCATGTAGCTGCAACTGATCGCAAGGCGCTTTTGGAACGCAAGCTTAATTATTCTTTCCGTAACACGATTTTTCGAGCGGCCCGTATTACCGGTCGCGAAGATGGTGGCCGACGTGACGACACAGTTATGCTCAGCGCCATAACCAAACCTGAGCTGGTAAACCCTTGGGTTGATCAGGTCCTGACCAAGAAAATGGCAGTGCAGAGCATTAGCTCCGTCGCCTATCTAGCAGAAAGCTATCTGCGCGGTAGCGGTGTAAAAAGCCCTGAGCATTTGATGGTCATTAGTCTGGAGGAGGGCACTCATCTTCGGCAGACTTATCTGCGCAAGGGGCGTGTGTTCTTTAGTCGCCTGACAACACTACCCACTGCGGACCTATCTGCATTGGGAGAAAATATATATCAAGAATCGCTGCAAATTCGGCAGTATCTTGAGCGCATCAAATTGTTCTCCTATGAAAGCCCCATAGAAATCAGAATCTTTGCTCCCTGCGATAGTGCGGAGTTGGCACAGAGCCTTTCTTCTTCTCGTTTAAATAGTTTTGTTTGCTTCGATACAAGAGAAGAAGCTTTAAGCTGCAATATAGATCTCAAAGGCAGTGATGTTAGCGGGCTCTATCTATTCCTCGCCAATGTGCTGCAAAAAAAGCGCATCGAAAACCGCTATGCAAATTTTGATTTGCGTCGCTATTTTCATTTAAAGCTGATCTCCCAGGGGTTGGCCATCGCTGGTTCGGTTCTGGTTGTTGTGGCCATGTTGCTAAATACCCCGGTGCTGTCAGATACCTTGGACAAAAGAAGCCTCACTGAGGTGGTTGAGTCTCAATCGGCACCGCTGCGAGCCCAGTATGATCGTCTAACCCAAGGGTTTCCCGAGACCCCAATTGATTCGAAGGAAATGGCGTTGGTGGTTGAAACCTACGAGACTATTAAGCGGCAGTCTCACGAGCCGACAGAAGCAATTGGTATTATTAGCCAAGCTCTCGAGCAGGCCCCCGATCTGCAAATTGCCAGGATTGTCTGGACTATGCAGGAAAAAGATATTGAACAGGATACAAGCCAAGGCTTTTTCGGTTCCACACCACCTCAGCCTGTAGTCCCTGGGATGGAGTTCACACAGGCGTTGATCGACAATCGGTCTTCCCTGCACGTCTTAATTGATGGCACCGTCTTCTCTCCCGATAGTTACCGCGAGGCTCAGGATCAGGTGCTAGCTTTTGCCAATGCGCTAAATGAGTTTCCGGGCCTGTCGGTTAATCCTCTAAAAATGCCAACAGACGTTCGAGTTGATGCTCAGGTTTTTACAACCGTGGGTGATGAACAACTGCGCGCAGCCTATACTCTCGAGCTAATTTTTGAGGAGGTCGAATGAAACAATTGTTGCCCTTTTCGAACGAAGATTTACTGTTAATCAAGTGGCGCATAGGCTTTTTTGTTCTCTGTGGGCTTATTGCGACCGGGATTTTTTGGAGCTCGGAATATATCAATTTGCAGGCGAGTCGAGGTCTAAGTGTCGCTCAGGGCGAGTTATATAGCGCTAGCTCCGACGTTGAGCTAATTGAGGAAGAAGAAGCCACAATCATAGAATATATTGATCGCTATCAGGAGCTTACGGATCAAAGGATAGTAAATCCGGAGGATCGTCTCTTGTTTCTGGAGAAAGTGGCTCAGCTTCGTGCAGAGTTTAATCTCTTTCCGATAGCTCTTAATATTGATGAGCAGTTGGGTCTGCGATTGCAGTATGACCCCGCAGAAACCGAACCAGGCGGTCCTATAGACCTTAAAACAAGCAGCGTTTCGATAGCTCTTTCACTGCTGCACGAGGAAGACCTGATACGTTTTCTGGGGGCCTTTCTGAATAGTCCAGGTTTCTATCAGGCTCGCCAGTGTGAATTATCTGCCATCAATCAAGCAGCGCAGTCTTACGTATTTTTGGCGCAGCATTTCAGAGCGAATTGCGAACTACTCTGGTATACCTTTGATCTGAGTCCGCCCGCATGAGTAACTCGATGAAACGCCTCTCAGCACAAATCCTTTGTGGATCAATGTTCCTTTGCACTCAAGTTGGTGCACAGGAGTTAGGTACGCTTTTCACCTCTCCAGAGGAGAGAGAGTATCTCGACTATTTAAGGGAAGAGTTTCTAGCGCGAACCGCCGAGGCGGGATTTGATATTGATCAGAATGCTGTGCCTGATATTCCGCAAGAGGAAGAGACTGCTCAGGTGACGGTTCAGTTTCATTTGTCAGGTATTGTATCTACGCGCGATAGTGGCCGAGTGGTTTGGTTAAATGGTGAATCGATTCTGGAAAGCGATTTACCGTCTAATGCAAAAATAGTAACCGCCGACGGTGTCAATGCCCTTAGATTGGTTACGCCCGAGCGCGCTTATGTTATCAAGCCAGGACAAAGTGTAAATGTATCTAGTGGAGAGTTTTGGGACGCCTTTGAGCAGGGGCCACAGATATCTGATACAGGCACGCTTGATGAATCCACCACTGAGAGCGAGCCTCAAACAGACGCTGTTCTGACATCTGATGCCGCTGATGCTAGCAGTACTTTGCAGCTGCTTCAGTCCCTAGAATTTTTTCAGGGGGATGGGTAATGATTCCTAAATCAAATATTCGGCAGCAGGGTGCTGCCCTTATGGGCATAGTGTTGGTAGTTTTTGTTTCTGCCAGTACCTTGCTATTTAGCGCTGTTCGTCCACCAGATGCCATTGACGCAATTGATACGAGAACATATCAAGAATTAAAAGCGGCCAAAGCTTCCCTGATCGCATTTGCGGTTAATTATGCTTCTTACAATAATGATGGCTTGGGGCCGGGGCGCCTGCCTTGTCCCGACGCCTTTTTGACGAGTCAGCCCTATTGGAATGGCTGTAATTGGGAGTATGTTCTCCGTTTGCCTGAATATGTGCCCCTTCCAAATGGCACGAATTTTCATCTCAACGACTACTATGCGGATAGAGATCTACAATTTTGGTATGCGATTAGCAGCAGTTATCGTTGGTACAAAGCTACCTTTCCAGTGGTAAATACAACAACCGGAACAGAACTGACTATTGACGGCGATCCCTATGTGGCAGTGTTAATTGCTGCTGGTCCAGCCCTGGAAGGACAGGATAGAGAGGCGGTGGAAAATTCCTCCAATCGCTATGGAGCCTATGAAAACCTGGAAGGGGACAATAAGTGGTGGGGTTATAAGACCTTTGTCACCGCTGATCCGGATGACCCCGAAAATTTCAATGATGTGGTAATTGGTATTACGCAGTCAGAGCTTATGTCACCTATTACCGCGGTGGTTGTCGCGGAAATTAAACCTCTGCTCGATACTTGGCACGAAGACAACGGGGACACTTTTCCGACGGACGGTGCAGAGTTTGCCACGGCCATGGCGGGGGCACCCGCTTGGTACGCTAGAGATGAGTGGGACGATGTCGCCAATTATAATTTTATTTCTGCCTATCTAGCGACTGTTCAATTTGATGACTGCGATATTGTTTATACCCTGACCCTTCCCGATCCGGGTGCCGATCCCGATGATCCAATTCCACCTCCCGTATCCAGGGCCCCAAATACTTGCGATCCCTGAGTAAGAAAACCATGACGCGCTCGCTTAGTTGTTCTACAAAGGGATTTACTCTTATTGAGATGGCAGTTGTGCTTCTAATTCTAGGCACGCTCTTGGGTGGTTTATTGGGAGCAATTACCCAAGTAACTGAAAATACTCGTCGGACAACAGCCAGAGGCGAGCTGGAAAGAATAGAAAGAGCATTGTATGGCTACGCTCAGGCCTATGGTCGATTGCCCTGCCCAGCTATTTCCACCAGCAACGGACTTGAAGATCGCGCTGGCGGTGCAAATAGCGATTGCACAGCTCAACATGGTTTTGTGCCAAACGCTACTTTGAATCTAAGTGGTCGTATCAACGACGATATTCTATTGTTGGACCCTTGGGCCAATCCATACCGTTATTCAGTTTCCCCGAATGGCACGGAATCGTTTACCAGCTCTACCGAGATTTCTACGGTCTTCGATTCTGGTGCTATCGACCCCAACGAAATGCTCACTATTTGCGAAGATGCTGCCCCCTGCGCAGCGGCGGCGACAATTTCCGAGGTGGTGCCCGCCATAATATTTTCGATGGGTGCCGATTGGGCGATAACCACTTCCGCAGCCGAATTGGAGAACGCCGGTGAAGGCGGTACGACAGACAACGGTTCTGGGCAAGCCTATGCGATTGCCAATGATGATACATTTATCGACTCCGAGTATGCCGAAGATCTGTACGACGACATACTCCTATGGATGTCGCCCTATGTACTCTATGGTTACCTTATCGAGGCTGGCAGGCTGCCTTAGAAATGGCATCAGAAGCGGAAGTAAAAGCAAATCCAAACACTATTCTCTTGGTGGAAGATGATCCGGTACTCCGACAGATGCTGCAGAATATGCTGAGCATGGAAGGTTTTATCGTTGAAGCGTCTGAATCACGGCCGACAGCACTAGAACAGCTCAGCAAATTACCAGAAGTCGCAGTAATGATCGTGGATTTGGGATTGCCGCCAATGGCTCATGCGACAGACGAGGGTTTGGCAGTAATTCGGGAGGTTCGCGAGCAAGCTCACTGGGTCAAGACTATCGTGCTTACTGGACAGGATGAAGAGCAATCGGCACTGGAGGCGATTCGTGAGGGAGCATTTGATTTTTTGTCCAAGCCCTCAACTTCAGAAGATATTCTTTCAGCGGTCAATCGTGCCTTTCTCTTTCATCGTAAAGAGCTGGATATGTCAGCCGAAGGTGTCGCGCGTTTGGAAATTAGCGCCAAGGTATCAGATGGCCTTAAAGCGGTGCGGGAAGAAGCAGAAGAGAAGCTTGTACGCCAAGTACTGCGCGATACCGGATTTAATATATATCAGTCCGCCGTCAAATTGGGTGTAAAGCGCGAAAGCATTTATTACTTTATGAAGAAGTTTGGTATTCATCGTGAATCCAACTGATTTTTTCCCCTACGTCCTTTATCCCTATTTCCTTATTATCGGCAGCTCTATTCTGGTGGCCAGTGCTTGGCTACTGTCCCGCTATCACAAACAAATCCAACGCAATCAGGAGCTGATCAGGCTGAACGAAGATCTTGGCTATGATTTGCCGGATTTTTTGCGCCAATGTTGGCCTTTATTAAGTGAGTCAGGCTTTGCTGGAATTTCATGGAAGCTCAACTGGTTTGGCACCACACTTTCTGATCAGCACGGTAAGCTTGAAGGCAATATCATTGAAAGAAAACTTGAAGTGCAGGAGATATCACTCTATGTAAATCTCTATCAGGCCAAAAAGGGTTGGGAAGCACATCACTTCAATAATGCGCTGGCGGACAGTTTCTTTCTACTGGTTCGCATGAACCTCTGGATTAAGCTAGGTACGGTGCAGGGCGCATTTGAACAGACTGCCAAGATGACGGTATTTTTGCAGCACGATGTAAAAAACATGGTGCAACTAATGAGCTTGACCGTTGACCAGCTAGAGAAAGCTGCTCCCGGACAAGAGCTTAACCTTATTGGCAGCTTGAAAATGGCACTGCCCGCAGTGAGAGATAGAGCACAACATATGTTGGATGCTCTTATTAATAATCCCGGCTCAGTAAACAACATTGAAGCTGATTATAGTCAGCAGCTTGAGCAGGTTCTGCGCCAAACTGCGGATATATATGAATTACCGGTAAATATTAAGGGTGAAGCCCGAGTTAATATCGATCCGGATCGGCTGCAAAGTATTGTGGACAACCTTTTGGGCAACTATTCTCATCAGGCAAGAAAGAATATTCGTCGAAATACTGATATCCGCATCGAATTGGAAAATAGAGACAATTCTGTTGTTGTCAGTATGCAGGATGTTAATGGTGACCCCTGTTTGTGGCCAGAAAGGCTATTTGAGCCATTCTGGAGCGAACACGGCAGCGGGCGCGGTATTGGCCTCTATCAGGCAAAGCAGCAGGCATCGGCTGTTGGAGGTGATCTATCGGTTAATGCCAAACCAGACCGCCCACTGCAATTTAGGCTGTCTCTACCCTCGCAAGGGTAAAAAAAACCTACATATTGCGCAAACTAGCGTTCGAACTTAAAGTGCTGCCTGAACTTAGAGGATCAATGGATCCGATCCGTTAAATTAACCTGAATGGAGTATACAAAAGTGAAAAAGTTACAAGCTAAACTACAACCAGCTCAGAGCGGTTTTACGCTTATCGAGATTGCGATAGTGCTGGTTATTATTGGACTGTTGCTCGGCGGAGTACTGCAGGGTCAACAACTTATCGAAAACTCACGTGTAAAGTCGGCAACTAATGACTTTAATGGTGTTTCTGCTGGAGCCTTCTCCTATCAGGATCGTTACGGTCGCCTACCCGGAGATGACCCCGGCGCTCTTGCTGCTCGTGGTACTAGCTGGGCAGCTGTTACCGCAGGTAACGGTAATGGAGCTGTAGATGCGCTGGCCGCCAACGTTTTTGATGGTGCCGCCGGTGAGGGAGACGATTTCTTTCAACACCTTAGGGCTGCTGGATTTATTGCCGGCGATCCTGCCGATCTCGCTGCTGCAGCGTTGCCGCAGAACCCCTTTGGTGGTCTGATCGGCGTCACTAATGAATCGATTATTAACGGTTTGTTGGGGCTCAAGGTTTGCATGAACAATGTGACTGGTTCATCGGCTATTGCGCTGGATACACAGCTTGATGACGGAGCAGGCACCACTGGCAGGATGCGGGCATCGGACAACGCTACCAACACGACTCCGACTACTGCTGCTGTCGCCGGAGCAACCTACAATGAAGACGGCCTCTATATCGTCTGCTACAGAATCTAAAAAACAAATATTCTGTGCAAAAGGCTCCTGAATCAGGGGCCTTTTTTTATTCTGTAGTTTAATTGGTGTTCCGTTTCTCATTCTGCAGCCACTGCAGGTGCGAGCAAATTTGTGCCTATGCTAGTATCCTAGAGAAGTCGTGAGTGACAAATACCAACCACCATCGTCAAGGCAAACCTACGCAATGAAATGGCCCGAACTTAAGCTAATGCAGGCGACCATTCGAACCGAATGGCCCCAGGTTACAACATTAGTCGTTCTTGTTTTGGCATTCTCCAGTAATGCGCTCGGCTTACTGGAATTCGGTACAGAATCATTTCCCGGAATTGCTCTGAATTGGAGCGTATTTTCTTCCAGCGGTAACTTTTTGCTGCCCGAAGTAGCTGCAACGCCTGAATACTGGATATTGGTTATTTCGGGACTGCTGATGGCGATATTTACGCCTCTCCTCGCACCAATCTTTGCATCGATTTTGGTAGCCGTCCTGACCGTTCCACCTCTGTATATGAATCTGGGAATGCAATACAGAGAAAGCATTATTCCGATGGAATACAGCTTGTTGGTCATACTGGTTTTATTTGGGATGAACGTATTGCTCAAATACTTCGCCGAAACTCAAAAAAAGCAAAAGCTCCTCAATGATTTTGGGCGGTTTGTGCCTCCGGAAATTGTCAATCAACTGAATAGGCAGCCCGGGCTGCTAGAGCTGGAAGGCGTCTCAAAAGAGATGACGGTTTTTTTCTGTGATTTGAAAAACTTTACCGGCTTTTCTGAACAGCTCAATCCCAAGGAGCTGGTGAGCCTGTTGAACGAGTACTTCACTCTAATGACGGAAATACTTTACAAGCACGGTGCCACCATCGATAAATATATCGGCGATTCCATTATGGCCTTCTGGAGTGCTCCTATCCCGCAGGAGGACCACGCCCGTCGGGCAGTGATGGCTTCTATTGAAATGCATCAGGGTATTGAGCGGCTATCGGAAGAATTTAAGCTTCGCGGCAGGCCCGGACCGACAATGGGTGTGGGTATCAATTCCGGTGAGATGAATGTTGGCAATATGGGTTCTCGCTACCGTCTGGCTTACACTGTTATTGGCGATGCCGTTAACCTTGCGGCTCGTGTTGAAGCGATGACCCGACTCTACAATGTTCCGACCATTGTGGGTGAGACCACCGCAGCAGCAGTTGATGATGTGGTCTTTAAAGAGTTGGACACAGTTATTGTTAAAGGCAAAACCAATAGCTCAAAAATCTACCAGCCAATATGTATGAAGGCCGATCTGACTGAGTCTCAGTGCGCATCGTTACAGCAGCACAATGAAGCCTTGCAAAGCTACTACACCAAGGACACGGAAACAGCGCGGGGTCGTTTTCAAGACCTACTAAGTCAGTCCGGTGAAGAGCAATACTATCGATATATGATCGAGAAATTGGACGATCGCAGAGGGCCGCAGATTCCGATTTAGATTTCTTAGCACTAATCGAATTCAATTGTCGAGTCGGCTGTGCAAAAATGGTTTCTTTCCATAGCTCAGATCACCAACATTGCTAACCCTAAATATCCCATCATTCACAACCAAATTATTGATGCAGCTGATCTTGCTTTGGCCTGTTATATCCATTGCTCAGCCAGAGGAGCGCCTGCCGCAAGCCGAATTTGATGTGCGCCCCCCTTTCTACTGGGTTGAGGGTTCAATAGGGGAGATGAGTGTTTCTAAGGCTCAGTGTCGCAGCTTTCCCGCAGACCAGATTCGACAGCGCATTGTCGAAATTGCGATACAGGAGTGGAGTTTCTTCGGTTCGCCCGAATTTCAGATTCGCTACGAACTTGAAGAAGAGGGTCTTTCAGATAATGAGCGCAGAGCACGCAGACCTCGCCTTAGTACCGAAGAGTCCGCCCGGGTTGCCACCTCTATTGCCGGATATTGGTCTACAACTCAGGAGGGAGAGTGGATTGTTGGCCGTCAAAATGAAGAATGGAAAGAGGAGGGCGAGGGTGCCCGGTGGCGAGATGCTTGGTCTGCCGCCTTCATCTCTTGGGTAATGTGCGAAGGCGGTATTGATTCCAGTGACGAATTTCGGCATGCCATTGCACATCATAAATATATAGATCAGGCCATTCGAGCTCGCGATGGCGAAGAGCCCCAAGCACTCTACATAGCCTACGATGCGGGTGAGGCCGAAGTACTACCCGGCGACTTACTTTGCACCGGCTCGCGACCCCAGTACCAGAACCTTGCAGAGCGTCGCGAGCAGTTGGGTATGGGCGCTCGTACCCACTGCGATATCGTCATTAGTGTGGACTACAGCGCAGGAGTCATTGAGACAATAGGGGGTAATGTGCAAAGCGCGGTGCGGATGAAGTCCATCTCTATTGCCGAAGATGGTCAATTACTAAGTCCGGTCGATCCCGAGGGTAGACCAGTTTTTGCTCATCTAAAGTTGGTTGATACCGAAACAAGGTTGGCTTTGGAGTAACCGGCATTTGTCTCCCATTCACAACAATTCCTTGCCTCTGTGCCTGGACAAAATTTTAATGTATCTCTCGTAATAGACCCCTTCGTGAATTTATCCCCCTGAAAAAGCCGTCAAAGGCCTAAATACCGGCTTCCTAGTTTTTCGGTAAGTTATAGTTACCAAAACCCAAAAAATTATTGAAAGGACTTCAGTTTTAAATTGCTTTAGATTTGTCTAGAGGCTCCGTGGTACTTAGGTTCACGCGGAATCGGTAAAAGACTAAGAGTCAAAAAGGGGAAAGGTATGAAATCTATTCAAAATATTTCTCTGTTCGGTCTTGTGGTAGCTTTTTTGTTCCCGGCTACTTCAATATTCGCGCAGACGACAAATGCACCAGAAGCAGCAACTATTGAAGAAGTTTTAGTTACCGGCCGTAAAAGGTCAGAGAATCTTACCGACGTGCCGATTTCAATTTCGGTATTTAATGCTGAAGCTCTTGGTGCACAGGGCATCAACTCCGAGGACGATCTATTCGCGGCTACGCCGGGCTTGGACTACAGTAATTTTAACGGCAGCCGTCAGGCTAATAACCCAGGCGTTCGCGGAGTTCAGTCTGATCTTCGAGCCTCTAATCAGCAGAAAGTAACTTCCTTTATCGATGGTACGCCTATTTTGGGTAACTCCGGCACAATTCAGTTTGCTGGAGTTGACGCGGTGGAAGTCTATCGTGGCCCACAAAGTGCAGCCTTTGGTCGATCCACCTTCGCAGGTGCGATCAACTACGTAACCGCGGATGCGCCGGATGAATTTGAAGGTGAGGTCTTGGCGGCAGTCTCTGAACACGGTCGTGAGCAATTCGGTGTAAGAATTGCGGGTCCACTGACTGACTCTTTAGGTTATATCCTTTCCTACCAACAAAATGATTGGCAGGGTCCCGATGAGTGGACTGCCACCGACGGTGTGCAAATGGGTAGCGAAGAAACTGAAGATCTTCGATTGAAGTTGAACTTTGAATTCAGCGACACCGCTTACGGCGAGCTGACGTTCAACCGCCTGGAAACTTTTGATCAGGAAGGTGCTCAGTGGATTGCCCCGGACGGAACTTGCACAGCTGGTTCCGGCATCTACAGAAATTCTATGGGTACGGATACTGAAATGCCCTCAGGTGCCTGGAATTGTGATCTGGATATTCCCAATGGACATGTTCCTAGAAACCACGACGTCTTGGGGCAGTTTACCGATGTATATAACGCAAATGTAGCGCTGTATGAAACGGCTGTAGGTATGGCTTTTGCTACACTAGATACAGACGGGAGCACAACTCTTTCGGTAGATGAATACTTGGCACAGCGGCTGCCGGATGGGTCAACTTTTCTGCAAGCGCTAGAGGCACAAACCTTCGCCCCCGGCAATGAAAATACCAAAGATCGTATTCAAGGCGAGCTAAATTTTGAAATTGGCGATAGCCTTCTGCAATTTTTGGGTATGCATACCGAGGATTCTTCATTCCGTTGGAATCAGAATCAAAGCAGCGATACACACGCAGTTTTTGCGGTAAATATGATGGGCATTGCTGCCCTCAATGCCAACGTTATGAATATGCTGGTACCGATTGATATTGAAGAGAAATACGCGGAGGTACGCTGGATTTCACCTGAAACGGAAAGGCTTCGCTATACCCTGAGTGGTTCCTACTATGATTATTCTCTGCAACAGCAGGTATACAACAATGGTGGTGCGCTAGTTTACGGTCAAGTATATGAAGGCACTGGAGACCCCCTAGTAGATGGTCAACCTGTTTTCGCAAATCCCGGTATTACCATCTCAGAGGTAGCGACAAATATAGGTGCTTCCTTTGGCTTGCAATATGACCTTACTGATCGAACCACCCTTTCTCTGGAAGGTCGTTATCAAGTGGACGAAGTTTGCGGCGTTGATGAAAACGGTGCAAACGTCGAGTTTTGTCAGGAAACAAAAGCCTTTTTACCGCGCCTTTCTGTCAATACAACCATTAGCGACAGCATGAGCGTATACGGTCAGGTTTCTATCGGTAACAATCCGGCGGGTGTGAATATTGCCTATCAGGATCCCGGCAATATTGAAGCTTTGTTGGTGGCAAGTGGCCAGATAGTGAGTCCCTATGACGGCTTCACCTACGATGGATCAGATGGAATTCATTTCGCTGCGGTTGATTACGATGCAGACACCTTCCCTGAGTTTAAGGAAGAAACCCTGACCAACTTCGAAGTGGGAGCCAAAGGCAGTTTTGCCGACCGTCGTGGATCCTACACAGCGGCTGTGTATTTTATGATCTATGAAGACATTATCGGTGCTGAGAATCTCAATTGGGACGATGACACTACAGATGGCTGGAATGAAGACTTGTGGACAGATTTCACCGGCGAGCGAACCTGGATTAATCAGGGCGACGGCGAAATGTATGGTATCGAACTAACGGCTGACTATGCTTTGGACGATATCTGGACGGTTGGTGGTTATGTCACCCTGAGTTCAGCCAAATATACAGACTACTGCTCTATTCAGGCGCCAGAGTATCGGGATGCACCCGGTGGAGCCGCCGGTGGTGGTTCGAATACGCTGCCAATTTTGACGCCAGCAGCTGATGGTGTACTCAGTTCCTGTGGTGTGGTCGATGGAAACTGGATACCCCGGCAGACACCATTTACCGCAAACTTCAATGTCAGTGCAACTTTACCCAACGACTTGTTCGGCATGAGAACAAGCCTGCGCGCTGATGTTCGGCACAAAGGGTCGTACTTTGAAGATCACCTAAATCTGCTAGAACGTGAGCCGGTGACTCTGGTTAACCTGTCGGCCAATATGCGCAGTGATAATTGGACACTACGTTTCTATGTTGACAACTTGACAGATAATCAAGAGCCATCAAGAGTCAGCCTTGGTAATTATTACGCAAATGACGTAAACCCTACTGTAGCGACCTCACAGGTAGGTTCCTGGTCGATTGTTCCTACAAGACCGCGTGAAGTGGGCTTCTCGGTTGGGTACAACTTTTAAGAATTTGCCCTAAGCAAACTCTTATACCCGGGCTCTGCCCGGGTTTTTTTTGCCTATAGAGCTTACTAGATGTCAATTTCAGGACAGCATTTGTTGATGCTTGAGGCTGGCTAGACCAAAATACAGTTCCACAAGAAAAAGAATCTATGCTGCTCAATCTCCGAAGTTCACAACTTATCTATCTTGGCGTCTGCGCCTGTTTTTTGCTGTCCGGATTTGCTGCTCTGCTGTATCAAACAGCCTGGATGCGGCAGTTTTCAACGGTATTTGGTACTTCGGAGCTTGCGGTGGCTACCGTACTCTCCGCTTATATGGGCGGACTTGCCTTGGGAGCGGCACTGGCAGGCAAGTTAATTGACCGGGTTAAGCGCCCGGTACTGACGTACGGAGTTTTAGAAGCTGCCATTGCCGGTTCTGCGCTGCTGGTGCCGGTTCTTCTTGGGCTAGCTCATTGGGTCTACGCTCAAGTGCTGGGAGGGCAACCTGAACCTCCCGATGCCAGCGGCTTGGGTCAATCCATCTTTTATTTTGTGGTGGCTTTTGTTGTATTGGCAATTCCAACTGCCTGTATGGGGGCAACACTGCCGCTACTGACACGCTACGCCGTTCATTCAGATAGGCAAATTGGATCAAGGGTTGGTGCGCTTTATGCCATTAATACTGCCGGGGCAGTGCTGGGCACTCTGTTTGCCGCCTTTGTATTACTGCCAGCGCTTGGACTTTTTGGAACCGTTTGTTTTGGTGTGGCGGTAAACCTGCTGGTATTTGTATTGGCAGTCCTAATTGCTCGGCGATCTGCTGCCGAAAACAATGAGCAAGTTATTGATACTCAAATGCCGCAAGAGCAGTCGGAAGAAATTGAAGAAGAGGAGGTTAGCGACAGCTCAGATTTATCAGCCTGGTTTGGTCCCAAGTATATTTTGCCCATTATGCTGGTCTCAGGCACCACCGCCTTTGTTTACGAAGTCCTTTGGACGCGGCTGCTGTCCCATATTCTGGGCGGTAGCGTGGCTGCATTTGCCACTATGTTGGCCAGTTTTCTCTCAGGTATTGCTATAGGTAGCGCGGTCGCCTCCAGATATGCCATCTCTACTCAACGTTCGGTTCGGATCTTTGTTGGCGTTCAGGCTGCTATCGCTTTTACTTCTATGGCGATTTACCAGTGGTTACATCTGGCTATTCCGGCTGAGCAGGGTCTGAGTGGCAACATCGGCATTGCTATCGCCATCTTGCTTCCAGCGACTCTCTTTATCGGTGCAACCTTTCCGCTGGCAGTGAGGATTTTTGCGACGAGCGCAGCCAGAGCAGCCAACTCCTCAGCACAGGTTTATTCCTGGAATACGGTAGGTGCCATTTTTGGTGCAGCTTTCGCCGGGTTTTTCCTTATTCCGGCGTTAAAGTACGAAGGTGCAATTAAGGTCGTTGTCCTCACTAATATTTTTCTGGGGTTAATTACAGCACTCATTATTACCCGCATTCAACTTTGGTATTCAGCGGTAATGGCTGTGCTCTTTATGGGAATGTTATTTATTTATAACCCCAGTTTTCCTGAAGACATTCTCCGCACATCACCTATTGACGAAAGGGCGGGCGGTGAGATTATGTACTACGAGGTGGGCCGGTCTTCCACCGTATTGATGACCCGCGATAACGGATCCATTGGGCTGAGAAACAATGGGTTGCCGGAAGCCGGCACCGAGCTGCGCGGGTCGCCACCTGCGAAGATCACACAGAGAGCACTAGCAACACTACCGGCGTTGTTGAGACCTGACGCCAAATCCATGCTGATTGTCGGATTTGGTGGCGGCAACGCCATAAATGGCGTGCCACCTACAGTTGATGAAATTGATGTGATCGAACTTGAACCCAAGGTGATAGAAGCCAACCGGTTGGCGGGTGAGGATCGTGCTCTGGATCCCCTCCAGGATCCGCGAGTATCGATCTATATTAATGACGCTCGCAGTGCGTTAAGCCTGACAACCAAAGCTTACGACGCCATTATTTCCCAACCCTCTCACCCTTGGACCGCCGGCGCCTCACACCTATATACCCGCGAGTACATGAAGCTTGCAGCGGATCATTTAACTGAAGATGGCGTGTTTTTACAGTGGATGGGCGGTCAATTTATTACCGAGTCTTTGTTGCGAAGCCTGTGCGCAACCATGTTGGATGTGTTTGCCTATGTGAAGGTGTATCAGCTTTTCCCCGAAGTGTTGTTTTTTGTGGGTTCGCAACAACCGATGAATGCCGAGATGGAAATGGCGATCAGTGGACGTCCTGTGGTTGATGCTCCAGCCTTTTACTACCAAAGTGGCTTCGCCTCTCATGAAGATTTGTTGGCCGGACTATTGCTGGACACAGATGGAGTGCGGGAGTTTTCCAGTGGAGCGAAACTGCTAACGGATAACTTCAATCGTATGGCGACGGAGTCTGCAGCAGTTGACGCAACAAATGGCCGTCTAACGGTGGCTTCGTTAACTGAGCTGCTTCAACCTTATGTGCCGGTGCTGAACCCCGATAGCTGGGTGCATCAACAGATGGGTGCATCCAACTTTGCCTATATCTCTGATCAGTTTGAAAAAATGCGAATTCGGCCCTACAGCATTGCCTTGGCTGCCGCTCTGGAAGAGGCTGGAAACCCACAATCTTTATTACTAACAGCGCTGGGGTTGGAAGCTCAGGGTGATCGAGAAGAATCCCAGCTGGTTCTCTCTGCATTAGTCGCTGGCGCTCCTGAAGGAGAAGTTAAAAATCAAGCCACCTACGCGCTGATCAAACCCTGGTTAATTCCTTTAATGCGCGGCACGGCTCCAGAGAACATACAGGAAGCTGCGAATAGTTTGACCGGCTCAGCGGCGGCAGTTGTTGCGGGCAGATTGGCTGTTGCGCAGCAGGATTGGCAACGCGTGGCCGCTTTGGACGCACTGCTCTATCAATCCCGGCCAACGGATTTGTGGTTTGTAGATGCTATTAAGGTAATGTCCGAATGGCGCAACAACCTCGCAAGTATCGAGCGCCGTCCCGATTTGGCTTTGCAGTCTGCTCAGATTATTGATCTGGCAATTGCAATACACCCAAATCCAGACTTATTTTCAGGGCGCGTATCCTCAGCCTATTTTGCTGACCGACCCGAGGAATTACTAGAGACAATACGACGCATGACTTACATAATTGAGTCTGAGCTAAGTTACTTAAAAGAGGATGAAGACCCTAATAATCCTATTGTCGGCTTTAGAGCGCAGCAAGTTGAGCTGATCGAACTGACACTTAATGAAGTCGCATTAAGGCGCACCCTAAACCCGGTTTCGCTGGAAGAGGTTGGGGATCGAATTACCCTGCTCAAGCAGATGATTCTGGAAATGGCACCGATTTAATTCAATCTATTGAGTCCGGTTTATCCGGAAGCATTCGCTTCAAGATATCGTCCTTTTCAACGTAGTGGTGATAGAGCGCCGCAGATGCATGCACTGCAATAATTACCCACAAAATATAGGGTCCAACCAGTTGGTAGTGGAAATAGTCGATGGGAAATTCCCATTGCTCAACTGTTAAGTTTAGGGTGCTTAAAAGCCAAATACCAAAACCAGTCTCTTTGAATGGGGTTATGTCAAAAATTCCATACTGGACACCAGAGCCATTGCCCAGATAGCCGCTGAGAGGCATCGCAAGCAGGAAGAAGTAGAGCAGAAAGTGGCTGGCGTGAGAGGCTTTGATCTGCCAATTTGGCATGCTTTCAGGCAATTTGGGATTCGGATTGGTCATACGCCAGTACAGGCGAAGAGCGAAGAAAATTAATACGCTAAATCCAACGCCCTTATGAAATCGGACCAGAATTCCCCGCATTGGTCCCTCGCCATGGTAAACCCATTCAAAGGTATAGATACTGACGTAGGCGGCAAGGATCCAGAGTGCAGTCAGCCAGTGCAACCACTTTGCGACACTTCCGTATGTTACTTCTGAATTGCGAATCATAGTTCCTCCGAGACGAAAATTAGATTCCTTTGATTATCGAGCTCTTTTACTGGCGGGGTAGTTCCATTCAAAATAGTCATCGTTCATTCGCCCATTGGCACGCAGTAGATACATGCCCTCGATAATGTGGGCGTAGCGAACCGGCCCAAAATCAATCGTTTCATAGCCGAGTTGCTCGCAAATGTCGGCCACTATCGACTTGGCTCGCTCGTCATTTCCCACCAGTGGAATGGTTATTGGATGATCTACGAGTGTCGGGTCAATCATAGTATCTGCGCTGATACTACTGAAGGCTTTCACGACCATGGCGTTGGGTGCGAGGCTTTGAAGCCTTTCAGCCATGGAGATATGAGAAGGGTAATCGGCTCGTCCTTCATCGTCGACAACACGCGGATTAATGGGGTCGATAATAATTTTCCCGGAAAGGTCACCCAGTCCAACTAGTACCTGCTCCGCCACAGTCCAGGGCACGGCGAGTATTAGGATATCGGCTATAGCGGCTGCTTCCCTGAGGGTCGTGGCGGATGCGTTGCCAACGGTTCTAGCGACCAGATCTTGAATATCCTGTCGTTCAGGTGTGCGGGATCCATAAACCACGTCGTGGCCAATGCTAGCAAAGCGGGGTCCCAAAGCGCTACCGACCGAACCGGTACCTATAACGGCAATAGTTTCAGCAAAAATAGTTGCGGGAGCGAACTGGAAAAAGCTCGCCAAAACAAGCGCTGGGAAAAATTGTCTAATCGTCACCTGAATCTCCTATTGGGTTGATCTGAGCTGCTTCATCAGATGCTTTCTTATTGGGTAGCATATTGGTCAGCACATCGTCTTTTTCGATAAAGTGATGATAAAGGGCTGCAACAACATGTATTGAAATCAATACCCATAAAATATAGGGGCCAACTAAACCATAGTGGAAGTAATCGAATGGGGCTTGCCACTGTTCCCAGGTTAGATCTAGGCTTTCCAGAATCCAGCTTCCGATCGGGGTTCGCCTAAAACCATCTATTCTGAAGAAGCCATAATTGACTCCGCCGCCATTACCAAAATACCCGGAAACAGGCATGGCGATCATTAAGAAGTACAACACATAATGCATGGCGTGTGATGCCTTCAATTGCACCAAGGCATATGGTCTGGTAGTTTTGGCTTCGGGTTGACCGCTCGCCAATACACTCTAAGAAAAAAGAATATCAAGACGCTAAAGCCAATAGCTTTGTGAAAACTTTGTACGAAGGAATAAGTTTGTCGATCATCATGGTCAACAAACCACACTAAGTAGTAGACAAAAATATAGGCTAGCAAGAATAGTAGGGCGGTTATCCAATGCAGCCATTTGGCCACACTGCCGTAGGTTAACTCGGTATTCTTAATCATAGTTCCCCCTAATAGAATTCAGGTACAGCTGTCATTTTGTATTTAGCACAAAATCCAAAATCTCATCACTTAACAATCGATCAGAGGTGCCGATAGATATATTGGGTGAGTAGTGGTTGTGGCCCGGCAATTGGCGCAAGCGCGGAAGCGCTCCATGTTCATGGGATAGTTCATAGGCGAGCTCCATGGTTGCCGCCGCCGTTTCGCCCAGATCGAATTCTGAGCTGGTTAACATCATTGGAATGCTGGTCCGGCTGATGTTTCCATATATCTGTTTTTGTTCTAAATCGTTAAATCCAAAGTAGGCTTCAGTTTCGGAGTCGTAGTTGCCACTGATAATGATCACACCAGCTGCCTCGGGGTAGTCTTGATCGAGAACCTCTGGTCGCAATGCGTAGTTGGCTACATGGCCACCTCCTGCGGATTTACCCACCAGGAAGATGCGATCGGGGTCGCCGCCGTATTGTGAGATGTTCTCGTGCACCCATTGCACAGTCGCTGCAACGTCATTGGCGCCGTCCGGCCATTGAGCTTCTGGAGCGAGGCGATAAGTGGCGCTTACTCCAACAAGGCCGATGCTGGCGTAGTAACCACCAACATTATGAGAGTTCTCCTTGGCTCCACGGGTATATCCGCCGCCGTGGAAATAAATTACAACGGGCTGAAGTGTTTCGCCGCGGCGATAAGTATCCACATGGATATCTAACTTTTGACGTTCGTGGGTGCCATAGGCGATATCCATGCTGGTCTGCACTTCGGTAGACCGATAGCTGCTGGGGACATCCTCGTATAGTGCGTTGGTTAGAGCCAATACATTGCCTTCACCGCTATCAAAAATGTCGCGAATGCCTATTTGAATATCTGCTGGCATACCACTGCGCAGAGCGTTGGCGAAGCCGCGTTCAAACTCGTCGTCGCGACCCCAGCGGAAATCTTGCAATTGATCACCCGCCTCACGACAGAATTCCAGAGTCGATGTCCGGTACCGATATCCGGGGAATACAAGAATTTCTGCGCCTGCGTCCATTGTTTCCGGTCCGAGGGTTAAGCAGAGGTCGGGTCGAACACGTAAGCTTAAATTACCGTTCGGGACAAAATCCCAGGCTTGCATAGTGGACTGGGCACAATCCTCTACCATTATTTGAGCCCCAGCTTGCATTGCCTCAACGGCTAAACATCGATTGTAGGCGGGCATAATCACGTGCCCGGAATCAAAATCTACCCATTTAAACAGTTGATCTACATTGTCTTCACCGTATTTGCAGGTGTGTGCTCTGAGTGGCTCGTCTGGGCGAGCATCGACACCAAAACCGGCCACGTCGAGACAATAACCTCTAGGTTCATCCAGCGGTGCAGAGCTTCGCAAATAGCCGCCCTCAGCTATTGCCGATAAAGGCGATGCCAGCAAAAGAAGCAAAATCGAGTGTATAGAAAGGCACTTAATAAAAAGGCACTTAAATGAATGCTTCATCATAAAATTCTCCCCCCAGAGATAGAGCAGATATTAGCATGGCGACTTTCTCATCAGCTTGAAATTGACGCAGCTTTACTTAACTTAGCTCAGACCGAGAGCGGTGTTTATGGAAAGAAAAACCTCACTAATCGTTAAATAAAAAAAGTCTGTATGGCTTAGAACTCATGTAATTATTGTGTCAATTTCTACCTGCTGTGGTTAGTATCAAAGGGCTAATTCGCCTGTATTCTCAGGCTTCTCTGGGGGAGAAATATAGATGCAAACGAAATATCTGCGGATCGCCGCACCTGTTTTCCTATTGTTTGGCTTAGCTGGGTGTTCGGAGTCTTCTGATCCAGTGGTAGAGAACCCCGGTGTTGATTGGATTCTGACAAACGGGAATATTCTCACCGTCGATGAAGATTTCACCATCGCACAGGCGATGGCAATCGAAGACGGCGTTATTGTCGCGACCGGAACTGAGCAGGAGCTGATGGCCTACGCCGGTCTAGATACTGAATTTACCGACCTTGAGGGGCAAACTGTAGTACCGGGTCTGATCGATAATCATATGCATTTTGTTCGCTCAACAAAGCATTGGTATCGGTCGGTGCGTTGGGATGCCGTGAAATCCCGAGCCGAAGCGCTTGAAATGGTGCGGCAGCGAGCTGCGCAATTGCCGGAAGGCGAATGGTTAATGGTGATGGGCGGTTTTATCTTTGATCAGTTTCAGGATAACTCGGAGATTTTTACAAGAGCCGAGCTTGACCAAGTACTGCCGGATAGACCTCTTTATATTCAGGAAGGCTATAGCCGAGCCTTTGTAAATAGCGCGGCTTTAGAGGTCGCAGGGGTTACCAAGGATACGGATAACAATGGTCTAATTAAAGATGATCAGGGCGAGCTGACAGGCGAATTACGAGGCGGCGGCGCCTACGGATTGGTTGACCGGCATCTACCTGAACCCGATGAAAGCACCTGGGACAACAGCGTCAAATTGAACATCGATGAGGCGCTGAGTATGGGCCTTACGGCAGTTTACGATGTCGGCGGCAATACAGTTACACCAGCTTTCTACGAATCCGTCAATCGGCTCGCCGACGCGAATCAGCTCAAAATGCGCGTTTTTTATTCTCTTAATGAGCAGAACAGCAATAGTAATTCTGCTGCAGAAATTATGACGGAGATGCGTAATAACACTCCGGACTTGGAAGGTTTGAGATTCGCTCAGTTTGGTTATGGTGAGACCGTTTATCGCCCGATGCGGGCCAACCCCTTTGTGGTTTCGGAAGAAGACCGCGAGCATTTTAAAAATATTTCGATCACCGCCGTGGAAAATGGCTGGCAGACCAACGAACACTCCAGCAGGGAAGTGAAAATATCCGGCATGTTGGATATTTTGGAGGAGGTTGGCGCAAGTCACCCGGCCATGCTGGATATGCGTTTTACCATCGCCCACACCAATGGTGTTCAACCGGAATCCATAGAGCGGGCGAAGGCTTTAGGTATGGTATTTGCGGTACACAGTTCGCGTAGGCAATCGACTTTGGCGGCTTCGCAGAATCCTGCCTCCCAGCCACCCGCACAAGTAATAAATGACTTGGGTGGAACATGGGGACTGGGTTCAGATGCCACTACCGTGGGCAGCCCGAATCCTTTCCATACCATTGGATGGGTCGTGAGCGGCCGCAATATCGCTGGTGATATTACGCAACCTTTTACCGTATCCCGCGAAGATGCGCTAAGGGCACATACGGCCACTAATGCATATATTCTCTTTAGAGAAGACCATCTGGGCAGTATCGAACCAGGTAAACGTGCCGACTTTGTGGTTTTAGATCGCGACTATATGACGGTGCCGGAAGAAGAGATTGAAGATCTGTATTCGGTTATGACGGTGGTTGATGGCGAAATCGTATATTCGGCACCCTAAACTTAACTTATTTGAGTTGAATAGAATTTATTAGAGGTTTTTTAGCGATGTTCAGATGCCTAGTTTTATTAACTGTGATTTTATTGGTGCCAGCGACGGCACAAGCCCACCATTCAATGACTCATTTCGAAGACGCCGTGACTGAAATGGAGGGTGTGTTGGTAGATCTGCATTGGCGTAATCCTCACGTTTTCTTTTTTGTCGAAACCGAGGAAGCCAATGGCGAAAAGAAAGTCTGGGAACTCGAAGCAGGCACTATTTATGTGCTTGGCCGTGCAGGTGTCACGCGTGACCTTTTCACTATCGGCGAAAGAGTCCGTGTGGCAGGTAATAAATCTGGAGTATTTGACGACAAATTCTGGGTAGAAAACATACTCACTGAAAACGGCAATGAAGTGCTGGTAGTGCTGAACGGTTCTCCCCGGTGGAATGATGAGCTTATAGGTGGCGGAAGCAGTTGGAAAAATGAAGCCTTTATAAAGGACGAAGTGGTTACTATGGGCGAAGGTTTTTTCAGAGTCTGGAGTCCGCCCATACGCGGCAGCTTAACTCCTAGATTTACAGGTACTCCAGCTAATCAATTGGCTGATATCACTACAGAAAGGTCCAAAGCTGAAATTGCAGCATGGGATCCATACGCATTTGATGATGCCTGTGAACTACCGGGGTTGCCCCGAGTAAATCACGGACCGCATCCGCATCAGTTTATTGAAGATGGTGACAATATTTTGCTTACAAGTGAGGAGTTCTACGTTACTAGAACTATTCATATGAATCCTGACGCTGACCAAAGTCAGCAGCCTTACAGCCCCCTGGGTTATTCTGTTGGTCGTTGGGAAAATGAGAACACTCTGCTTGTCGAAACCACAGGCATTAACTTCCCCTACCTGAACTTGGGAGGCTTTGGACAGAGTGATCAGGTCAGCATTTCCGAGCGGTATGTTTTGTATGAAGCGGAAAACCGTATGGATTACGAGGTAATTATTCGGGATCCGGTCATGCTCAATGAGCCATATATCAAGCGAGGCGTTTGGTTAGATATTGGGGAATCCATCAATGAAAAATACGACTGTGTTCCCAAGATTTGAGGATGTTCCCAAGATTTGAGGATGTTCCCAAGAGTAAAGAGACATCTTGCCTCACAAATAAAATGACCCCTGATATAGGGGTCTTTTTATTTGCCAATTCGCCTGTCTATTCAGATTCAGGGATGACTGCTTCGACAGAAATAAGAAGGTTCACAAAGGGTAGAAAGCCTCCATCCAATCCGTAGAGGATGTTGTAATCCGATCGGTCAAAACTGGTAGACGCATCTGCTCCGCAAACTTCGCGGCCATGGCGGAAATGCGGTTTGCACAGGAAGCTATTGATAGTGAGATCCAGCTCATTGGTCACTCCATGCAGAGTTAACATGCCATTGACCATGGTTGGAGACCCATCAACAAAAGCTGCCAGCTCGCCCGTGTAGCTTGCCGTTGGGTAATCCTCAGCATAAATGACGTGATCTAATGCGGCGGCGTTCATTCGCTCACTGCCGAAATCGATTGAATTCATATCCATCTCAACATCGATCGAGCCGGTTTCGGCTTCTCTGTCCATAACAATGGTGCCAGTGGTTGAGTTGATTTTTCCGCGCCAGACAGACATTCCGCCATTGTGATCCGCTTCAAATGATGGGTAAGTGTGACCCGAGTTAATTTCATAGGTTATGGGAGCGGCAAAAGCAGCGGTTGTCAGCAAGCTCGAAACTAGCAAAACAAAAACGGATTTTAGGTTGCTTAGGTCCATTGATCTGATCTCATGTGAATGATTTGCCTATTATCCAGCATAAGAACTTTTAGGAAAGATATTCTACAAATCGTAAAACTTCGCAGCGTCTTAGTTTGAAATTTTCGCCCTGAGGATGAGAAGCCCTCCCGAGATTTGGTTAAGTGATTCCAAGGATTAGTCCGGCGAATCAAGCAAGAAGATTTCTTGTTTCATATCAATATCAGAGTTGGTTTTGAGCTAACAAAAATTGTACAAATGCATAGTCTCGCTATAATATGGCTAAAATGTGTCCACCACATATATGAAGCGGGATTCGACAAAGATTTGCGGAAGAATTGCCTCTTTATTCTCGAGTAGGCTATTTATTTAACACTCTGGGGGTGTTGTTTTGAATCAAAGAAAAATAATTTCTATTTACACAGCTATGTTTGGCGCTGTAATTACTCCATTTATCCTTCTGGCATGCGCCGGCGCTCTACCTGACGACAGCGAATCGATGAGCGGCGATTTTTTCGCACAAAGACCTAGCGATCCTCCCGGAAGTGAATACACAATATCGACTTTGTCTCCCCATGAGCACTGCAATGAGGTTATTGCTTCCGTTGTGGATGCCGGTTTTCAGGACGAAGCATGGGTAACCTGCCATAGCGATCACGCGACGATTCATTCTGACAGTTACGCAAGCCATGAAATGATGACCGGTATTGTCGGCACCAATGAGCAGATACCTATGCCGGCGCCTGGTTATCACGCGCCCATAGTTTTTAATTCAGCTTTTAGCGGCACGCCGCAAACTCGCGATTCATCTCTTGGTGTAGCAGTCAATGGTATTCCCATCTTTGACTACAGCGCGGGCGGTGAAATGACCCTTGAAGACCTCTATTCCTATCATCCTCGCCAAGACACCATTCTTATTCAGCAACTCGATATTTGTGGTGGTCACACAGGAAGAGGGGACGACTACCACTATCATGAACTGCCTCGCTGCATGATTGAGCAGATGGATAACAAAGATGACAACCCCATTATTGGCTGGGGCTTTGACGGATTTCCCTTATACGGAAATAACAACCCGGACGGTTCACCGATAGCCGAGGGTGCACTGGATGTATGTCATGGCCAAATGGATCCTAAATTTGGTTACCGTTACCACACTTCAGACAAGCCGCCATACATTTGGCAATGTCTGGTTGGTGAAGTCGAGTTGAACGAAGTACCTACTATCGGCATGGGCAGACCATCGGGTAGGCCGGTACTAGTGGAGAATCTAATCTTTACTCATGATGAGGTCGGCAATGGCCTTATGACCTACGATTACATGGGGCAGGACTACTACCTAAAATCCACTGCAACAGAAGATGCGAGCTGCTTCGATGTTGAGTGGAAAACCGTCACCAACGGCGGAATTGTCGAGTCCGGTAATTATTGCCATGTCATTAGGACTGGTGGTGGAATGGGCGCTCCTCCTCCAGAGGGTATGGGCGCACCTACCGGCGGTGGCATGGGAGCACCATGAAACTAAATTCAAACTATCTTTTTCGTCCCAAACTTTGCACCTACCTGGTTTGGGTCATTTGTTTATTGCCCTATGCAGCCTCGCAGGCAGATACCATCGTCGTATATGGAGCGACTGGAAATATCGGTTCGAAAATTGTCACCGAGGCTTTGAATCGTGGTCACGATGTTATCGGAATAAGCCGCAACCCCCAGAATTTCGATATTGATCACCCCAAGTTCTCTGCAGTAGCCGGTGATGTGAGCAGTCTAGAATCCATGCTTGAAGTGATTGAGGGCGCCGACGCGGTAGTTATTTCCGTTCGTGGTCCAGGACCTAATAATTATCCCGAGGAAACTCTCAACAATAGAGCATCGAAAACCTTTATCGCTGCCTCCCGAAGCCTTGGTGAGAATGCTGCTCCCCGGGTTATTCAGTTGGGCGGCGGCTCCACTCTCTATACCAATGGTGTCTTGGGGCTGGATGCAAGACCCGGCACAGAAGGCACGCCGCAGCATGGATTGGTATGGGGGCATTGGCTAGCACTGCAAAATTATCGCGCGACTACCTCGGTGAAATGGACGGTGATTTCTCCCTCCGGACAGTACGAACCAGAAGGTCCTCGAACTGGCAATTATCGTCAGGGTTGGGATGAAGCCTTAGCTGAATCTGGTGGAATATCGCATCGAGATATGGCCGCCGCGGTAGTTGACGAGATCGAAAACCCCCAAGCATTAAAACGCCGCATGACAGTCGGCTATTAGAAAGAGACATATTATGAGACTAGCTTTCCCAACAAAAATCGTAGCCATTATCTCAGTGGTCCTGCTGTCGAATATAGCCAGCGCAGAATTTAAGTTATCCAGTCCAGCTTTTGGTGATGGAGACTTTTTGCCAGATGATTTGAAGTGTATCCGGGATGGTGGCGATGGTCTTTCGCCACCGCTGGGCTGGACGGATGTTCCGGCCGGCACCAAAAGTTTTGCCTTGATAGAACACCACTACCCACGCGGGACTGTGGAGGGGGTTGATGATCCAAGTTACTGCTGGCTGCTATGGAATATACCGGCACGCACTGATTCAATTTCACGGGGAAATACCGAGTCCGTTGGAAATGAGGGCGGAGGCACAAAACTTGGTGGTAATGAGGCATACGTACCACCCTGTTCGCCACCTGAATCCGGAGTTCATACCTACGTCATCACTGTGTACGCATTGGACTCAGTAACAATAGGGCTGGCAGATCACGATGATCGTAGTGTCGATTGGGCCACCCTAACAAAAGCAATAGAAGGAAAGGTTATAGCTCAGTCTTCAATATCTTTTCAGAGTGGGCACCCTAGAAGTCCCGAGACATCCAGAAACTAATTTTGAACTCATCGCAAATTTGTAGGACAACTAACATGAAAAGTCTTTTTTTAGCTCTGGGGATTGCTGTATTTTCGACAACTCCGGTTTCTGCGCACCACAACTGGGCAGCCTTTTACGACGTCAATGGTGACATCGAGATCGAAGGTGTCGTTAGCGAAGTCGTCTGGAGAAATCCACACGTGGTAATGTACTTCACCGTTGATCAGGGCACCCCAAACGAAAAAATTTATTCCACTGAAAGTAACTCGGTTGCGGCTCTAGCTCGAATGGGCGTCACTAAGGAACTGGTCGCCGTTGGTACCAAGGTGCGAGTCGCTGGTTACCCGTCACGCACTAAAGATGATGATATTTTTATGAATCATATGCTGTTAGTGGATCAGCATCGTGAAATTGTATTTTTGCGAACTGCAGAAGCCCGATGGCCAGAAGAGTCTACCCGTATAGGCAGTGCCGATTACGCTCACGGTTTATTACCGCAAGAGGACTTTTCTGAGCGGCCGACTTCAATTTTTGCGGTCTGGACCACCATTTTTGGTGCAGAGGGTAGTCATCAGGCGCTCAGGTATCCCCGTCAGGGATTCAGCATTAATTACGCCGAGCCACGAGGCACTGGTAATTGTGTCAGCAAAGATGTTTGGACAGAAATGGGATCTCCTTACCCGATGCAACTTCTCGACAATGGTGACGGCACCGTCACGATACATGTCGAGGAGTACGACACCATCCGAACTGTTCACATGGACATTGAGCACAATGATCCCGGCGCGGTTAAAAATAACTTGGGCTATTCAACCGGCTATATGGAAGAGGGCAAACTCTTTGTTACAACAACCTTTGCGGGAAGCGGTTCCCCGATAGTCTTAAAAGAAACCTTTCAGTTAAGTGAAGATCATAATCGGCTCGAATATACCAATACCCTTTCTAATTCGGAAACGGGAGTCTCAGTCGACAATGCGCGGTGGTGGGAATTTCAGCCAAATTCATATGTACAACCATATGACTGCATTGATCATGAACAATTTGATGGCCAAGTAGGCCGCTGAGATATACGTTGATCCAGTGTGGTCGGCGGTTTCGCCGGCCAAAATTTATAAAAACACAAACTAGGTCTTTAGAATTTAATAAGGAATATTCGATGACTTCATCAGAAAAACCGATAATTGCCCTCGTTCTTTCAATTGCTTGCGCTCTCGGCTCAAGTATTGCTGTCGCACAGGGTGGAATGGGTGGCGGAGCGCCCCGTGGGCCACAAGTAATTGTTCCACTAACCCACAAATTATCGGAAGTAAAATCTGGTGAATATGAGCTTGAGCACGATCATGGCCGCATCATCTGGACGGCTAGTCATCACGGTTTTTCTATGTTTTCTGGTGTATTACCTCTGGTATATGGAAAATTGATTTTTGATGCAGATGATCCAACTCGTAGTCAATTGAGTGCGACGGTACATATGACTGAGGTTTCCACCCAGATTCCTATTTTTGACGAGCGGGCGAATAGTGACACCTGGTTGAACACCTCGGAATTTCCGCTCTCAACTTTTGAATCGACAAAAATCGAAATGATTTCGGAAAGCGAATTGCGTGTTACAGGTGATTTGACTTTTCTGGGTGTTACCAAGCCGGCGACAATGGATGTGAATTTTGTGCAGGCTGGGAATGTTCAACCTCCGGGTGGCGGGTATCGCATTGGTTTTAATGGGACTATGCTTATTAAGCGTAGCGATTTTGGTATGCCATTATCAACCGTTAGTGACGAAGTCACTTTGCGCTTGGAAGCGGAATGGTTAGAGCCTGGAATGGGGCATGAGTGGCCTAATCACGGCTAATCAATTAATAAGCAATTTAAATTTTTATTTTTAGGGGATAGGTTATGTTTAACGTGGAAAAATTGTTAAAGAGCGTTCTGAGTACAGGCGCGATTATTGGAATGTGCTTGAGTTACTCAAGTATTGCCAACGCAGAAACAACGGCGGAAGAAGCGGCCAATGAAGCGGTAGTTGCTCGAATTCTTAAGGTAAAAGGCACTCCGGACTATCGTGCCGTGGCCAGAGAAGTTTTTGCAGCGGATCACAAAGTTCTCCGCAATGAATTTGAGAACCTTATCTACAACGCTGATGATCCAGTGCTAAAGCCTGCTTCTGAGCCGGATTTTCAAGCTATTACCGAGCGCACTAATACTATTGAGCGTATTTTTGGCGATGGAGATCTGGTTGCAGC